>ERZ1036467.15-NODE-15-length-278201-cov-32.502880_pt1 | contig 278201 bp, 217 predicted proteins | sample MGYA00514231_ERZ1036467 | MGnify/ENA primary metagenome ERZ1036467 (study PRJEB33795, sample SAMN09464919) | human gut metagenome | isolation source: Bloodstream | host: Homo sapiens | place: USA: Stanford, California | collected 2016-07 ...
AAAACTATGAGAAATAACTCTGTTCCTTTTTATTTCTCATAAATTAATTAATTGAGAATAAATTAGTTATACAAAAAACATGAGAATATGAGATATGAATCGGATAAAGCGTTGGCATTCCTTCCTTGTGTAATTGAAAATGCTTCCATTAATTGCCCTTTTCTATTTTCAGAAGCAATCAAATCCCCTGTATCATACCTAATAAGCGGCATATCAAAATTATGAAATGATGTTCCTACCAAATGTCCATCAACATTTTCCGTCAAACCATAGGAGAAAAAAGGTTTATATTGATTATTTTTTGATTCATCATAAGCCAAAAAACACATTTCACTATGTCCATACCAAGAAATCCAATCTAAATTCCAATGTTGTTTTATAATAATAAGAATAATGTATAAAAAGTCGATGCATCTCTTTGTGGAACATTATGAAATGGAAGAAGTGATGCAGGAAGAAACCTTGATGAGGGCGTTTCAGAGGTGGAGGAAGTTGGTGAGAGAGAATAAGAATAGTTACTAAATAAAAAAGAGAGAAGCAAAACAAAGCTTTAGTTGTTATTCATACATAAACATATTATATAGATTAAAAAGTCAATATCATGGAGAAAAATATTTTTAAGTTAGATAATGAACAGCTCAAAGCAATAGCCCGTTCATTTAAAGAAAAAGTAGAAAAAGGATTGAACACTGAAAACGCTGAAATCCAATGCATTCCTACCTTTATTACTCCGAAGGCTGACAATATCAACGGTAAATCACTTGTGCTTGATCTCGGAGGAACCAATTATCGGGTAGCACTCGTTGATTTCAGCAAATCGGTACCGGACATTCATCCCAACAATGGTTGGAAGAAAGATATGTCGATCATGAAATCGCTGGGGTATACCCAAGAGGAATTATTTAAAGAGTTGGCAGATATGATCACCGGAATAAAACGGGAGGAGGAAATGCCTATCGGCTATTGCTTTTCTTATCCGACCGAATCCGTGCCCGGCGGGGATGCAAAACTGCTGCGCTGGACAAAGGGAGTTGACATCAAAGAGATGATTGGAAAATATATCGGGAATCCCCTACTCAACTACCTGAATGAAAAGAATAAAATCAAGTTTACGGATATAAAAGTATTGAATGACACCGTAGCCAGTTTATTTGCAGGACTTACAGACAACAGTTATGATGCATATATAGGACTGATTGTAGGAACAGGCACTAATATGGCTACTTTCATCCCAGCCGACAAAATAAAAAAGCTGAATCCAGCGGATAATATTCAAGGCATGATTCCCGTCAATTTGGAATCCGGGAATTTTCATCCGCCATTTCTTACCGGAGTGGATAATACAGTCGATGTAATTTCCGGTAACCCCAGAAAACAACGTTTCGAGAAAGCAGTATCCGGTATGTATCTGGGAGATATTTTAAAAGCAACTTTTCCTTTAGAAGAATTTGAAGAAAAATTTGATGCGCAAAAACTTACCGCTATCATGAACTATCCGGATATATACAAGGATGTATATGTACAAGTGGCGCAATGGATATATACCAGATCGGCACAGTTGGTGGCCGCTTCAATTACAGGGCTTGTCATGTTGTTGAAATCATACAATAAAGATATACGTAGGATTTGCCTGGTGGCTGAAGGCAGTCTTTTCTGGAGTGAGAACAGAAAAGATAAGAATTATCACAGTATTGTTACAGAGGAATTAAAGGAGCTTTTCGACTTGTTCGGTTTGAAAGATGTTACAGTTGATATAAAAAGTATGAATAATGCGAATCTGATAGGTACAGCCATTGCGGCATTATCGTAACAAAGAAAATTCGGTGCTGTATCAAAGCCCTGATGCAGCACCGAATCTGTTTCAAACCATACCTATGACATAGCTTTTTATTATACCTTAAAACGGCTATTTTATTTGAAGTGCAAAACCTCCTCCGGGAGCCAGATGAATTTTCAACTTGCTATCCTTCTTTACAGAGAAAGATTCCCGTTTATAGTCACGTCCGACACGGTGAGCATTGACTCCGTCTTTAAATAAAGTGGCGTTATATGCCTTATCTCCCAAAAAAGAACAATCGACTTCGATATCCCTGGCCGTCCAATCAGTAATTCCGCCTATATACCAGACATCCCCTTTCCGGCGTGCAGTGACAATGTACTCTCCCATTTTACCGTCAAGCACAATGCTTTCATCCCATACAGTCGGAATGGCAGCTATGAAATCTGTTGATTCCGGCTCGCGCATATAGTTGCTCGGGTTATCACATAACATATTGAAAGGTGACTCGAACACCACATACAAAGCCAACTGCCGGCAACGTGTCCCCTGGCTCATCGGTTCTGAATTGCAAGGATAATAATTACCTTTCGAAGCATTCCTCATCGCGCCCTGTGTATAGTCCATAGGACCGGAAACCTGACGAATAAAAGGAATCATCACATCATATTTCACCTGATCGAGTGAAGCCGGGCTCCACTTCATCTGCTCCAGTCCGTTTACCCCTTCGAAGTTCAACACATTCGGATAAGTACGGTTCAGACCTGCCGGTTTGTGTGTGCCGTGCAAATCGAGGATCATCTTATATTTAGCACAAGTCTCGGCGGCCCGGTAGTTGAATGCGGTCATTTCCTGATCGTCACGGTCCATGAAGTCGACTTTGAAGCCTTTCACCCCCATTGCAGCATAATGACGGCAGACATTCTCCATATCACGTTCGAAAGCATAATAACCTGCCCAAAGAATGATACCTACATTTCTGTCAGCGGCATAATCTACCAACTCTTTCAAATCAATATCTTTCACCACCTGCATCAGGTCCGCCTTCAGATTGACCGCCCAACCTTCATCAAGTATCACATATTCTATACCCTTTGACGAAGCAAAATCAATATATGCTTTATAAGTAGCATTATTCACTCCGGTAGCGAAATCGACACTATCCAAGTTCCATGCGTTCCACCAATCCCAAGCCACTTTGCCGGGTTTGATCCATGAAAGATCCGACAAGCGTGAAGGCGCAGCCAGCAAATAGCTCAGATTACTTGACGCCAAGTCTTTATCGGAAGTAGTCACAATAGCCATGCGCCATGGGAAACTTCTGGGCTTATCCACCTTTGCTATATAATCCTCGCGTTCTGCCACCAACATCTGAAGTTTGTTATGTCCGCCCTGAACAGTACGCTTCGGATATGGAGCAAATTTGCCGCTCAACCGATTTTCACCTTTAGCAGCAGACAAGAAAAGCCCCGGATAATTCTCCAGATCGGACTCGGTAATACAAATCTTAACCCCATCACCGGCTTCCACCACTAGCGGCAGAAACATCAAACGCTTCTTATTTTGTTTAGACAGATTATTTGTAACATATGTATTTTCAAAAGAGTTGAAGAACTGAGATTCGTAATCACCGTCCTTTCCTCTATTCACATAAGGCACGGAAGCAACCGCATCAAACGGGAACTGATAGTCAACAATCTCATCCAGCACATTGAAAGGCTTTTTAGCCCGACTAACAAAGCGATAAACGATTCCGTCATCGTATGCTCGAAATTCCACATTCCAGTCTTTTTTAAACCGCAATGTCAGTTCATTATAATGATCTCTCAATTCATTGGCACGATAGAAGGGAGAAGACACCATACGATCAACACTTTTCCGGGAAGTACCGGACAATTTCGCTTTCTCACCCCATACTTCTCCGTTGTCCAACGACATGGCTATCGGCGAGGGAGCCAGAATCTGCCGTCCGTCACAAGTAATATCGTAAGTCAGTTGATCGCCTATGGTAATAGTAGTTTGCAGATTCCCGCCCGGAGAATTCAGAGTAAATTGCTTTTGTGCCTGTGCAGTAAATACACAACATACACACATTAGTAAGACTGTCAGTTTTTTCATGGTTTTAATTATAGTTATTATCAAATCAACAAAAGAACGGTACAAAAATAAAAATAATAAATTAGCAACCTACTATAATACTCCCTTAAAAACATTTTAATAGGAAAGGCTTTGAAAAAACTTTCTCGCTAAATTATGACATCATAGAATAAAAAGCTATTTTTACACCGTTTTTTAATTTTATCTTAAACTAATATTATGTACAAGATTTTTCATGGCTTCCATCTAGTGGAAGCTTATCAGGATTTAAAGAAAGCCAGACGGTTGGCAAAGAATCAGGCAGTGGCCAGATGTATTAAGTTAACCGTAGCTATTACCATTTCCCTTATTCTATGGCTCCTCCCTATCGACACATTTGGTATAGAAGGGTTAACCGTTATAGAACAAAGACTGATTTCTATCTTTATTTTTGCCACACTTATGTGGGTTTTCGAAGCTGTCCCTGCATGGACTACTTCCGTACTGATTGTCGTATTACTATTACTTACCGTTTCCGACAGCAGTTTATGGTTCCTCACTCAAGATATTCCAGCAGGAGAATTGGGACAGACAGTTAAATATAAGTCCATTATGCACTGCTTTGCCGATCCTATCATCATGTTATTTATCGGTGGATTCATACTTGCCATTGCTGCGACCAAAAGCGGTCTGGACGTATTGTTGGCACGTGTCATGTTACGCCCCTTCGGAACACAATCACGCTATGTATTATTAGGATTCATTCTTGTTACGGCTGCATTTTCAATGTTCCTCAGCAACACGGCTACAGCTGCCATGATGCTCACTTTCCTCACCCCTGTATTAAAGGCACTTCCGGCAGACGGCAAAGGAAAAATCGGTCTGGCCATGGCCATTCCCGTAGCTGCTAATGTAGGCGGTATGGGAACTCCTATCGGTACGCCACCCAACGCCATTGCACTAAAATACCTGAATGATCCGGAAGGGTTGAACTTGAATATCGGCTTCGGAGAATGGATGAGTTTTATGCTGCCTTACACCATTATCGTACTGTTTATTGCATGGTTTATTCTTTTGCGGTTGTTCCCTTTCAAACAAAAGAATATTGAATTACAAATTGAAGGCGAAGCAAAAAAGGACTGGCGTTCGGTCGTAGTTTATATTACTTTCGCCATCACGGTCGTATTATGGATGTTCGACAAGGTGACAGGAGTTAACTCCAACGTGGTAGCCATGATTCCGGTAGCCGTATTCTGTATAACAGGAGTTATCACCAAACGCGACCTGGAAGAAATCAGCTGGAGCGTACTCTGGATGGTAGCCGGCGGCTTCGCACTAGGGGTTGCCTTACAGGAAACCGGACTCGCCAAACACATGATCGAAGCAATCCCATTCAACACATGGCCTCCTGTATTAATGATTGTCGGCTCCGGACTGATTTGTTACGCCATGGCAAACTTCATCTCACACACGGCGACTGCCGCATTGCTCGTTCCCATTCTTGCCATTGCGGGAAGCAGTATGCGTGAGAACCTGTCTTCGCTGGGAGGTGTAGAAACTTTATTGATCGGAGTGGCAATCGGTTCATCATTAGCAATGATATTGCCTATCAGTACTCCGCCCAACGCTTTGGCACATGCCACAGGCATGATTCAACAAAAGGATATGGAGAAAGTCGGTATAATCATGGGAATTATCGGACTGATACTTGGATATACCATGTTGATTATACTTGGTTCTAATAAGATGTTATAAATTTAAGTACCCCTTTTCCATAAAATTAAGACATAGAAAAAGCCCTGTGAGAACCAATCATTCTTACAGGGCTTTTTACTAGTCAGTCTTGCTCTGAAGACTGAGAATGTATCTTCTCCGCCTCTACATACTTACTCGGACTTACTCCATAATACTTTTTAAATACCTCACGGAAATATTTCGCATCCGAGAATCCGACCTTGTCGGCAATCTCCGTTATTGTATATTCACCCTGCTTCAGCAACTGTGCAGCATGTTGCAAACGTATCAGCCGGATATAATCAGCCGGAGCATAGCCGGTCAATGCCTTGAGTTTGTTGAAGAAGCTCGTACGACTCATATAATGCAGGTTGCTGAGCATTTCCACATTAAAGTCCGAATCCCCCATGTTCTTCTCTATACATTCCTTGACAGAAGCAATGAATTTCCAGTCTAAGGTATTAGTGCAATTAACCGGAAAATTCGGTTCTTCATCTTCGATACTATTATAAACCCGGCGGAGCAAAGCACGATTTGTTAGTATGTTCTTAATCGTTGCTTTGAGTATCCCCACACTAAAAGGTTTGGTAATATAAGCATCCGCTCCGATTTCCAATCCTTCGAGCATATGTTTCTCATCCCCCAGCGCAGTCAGCAAAACAACCGGAATATGAGACATCTCAAGATCCCCCTTTATAGTTGCACAAAGTTCATCTCCACCCATCTCAGGCATCATTATATCGGATATGACGAGATCCGGATTAAATTCCCGGATTATAATAAGAGCCTCCTTTCCATTCGGACAGGACTGGATATTATAACCCGTCCGAAGCATATCCACCAGATAATTACGCAAATCATCATTATCCTCCACTATCAAAATACGCTGCAAGGAACTGTTGATCCGGGATATCTCCATATCCGGCAATCCCGGCGTATCACCTGTTACAATAGTCTCCAAACGTTCATCCGGTGTTTTGGGAGAGATAAATTTTGCTTTATGGAAATGGCTATTTCCTTTCGGAAAAGTAATCCGTACACAAGTTCCTTGATTTTCAGCACTCTGAATCTGAATCTTACCTTTATGTAACTTAACCAGTTTGTATACCAGCATCAGTCCGATTCCGCTACCTGTCACCTTCAGATTAACGACATTACTACCCCGAAAATAGTTTCTGAACAATTTCTTCTGTTCACACGTTGGAATACCGATTCCCGTATCTTTCACCTCAATACTCCAACTATTTCCTTCCTCGGAAGCGTAAATACACACACTACCGTCTTCAGGTGTATATTTCAATGCATTTGAGAGAATATTCTTCAGAATAGAGCCCATTTTGTCACTATCAAACCACACACTCAAATAGTCAAAATTGCTTTCATAAACAAACCTGACATGCTTCATCTCGGCATATTTGCGGAAAGTGGCGCAAACATCATTCATATAAGTATTCAACTCATACTCAGAAACATAAAGAGTGGAAGAGTAGACATCTATCCGTTCAAAATTTATCAGGTTGGTTGTCAACTGAAGTAATGTATTCACATTTTTAAGAGCCATATTTATATGGGGTAGTGCCTGTTCAGCCCCCATGCGATTTTCCAAGACTTCCTCCAATGGAGCTTTTATCAATGTTAACGGTGTACGTATGTCGTGTGCCGTATTAATGAAGAACCGTGTTTTTTCGTCCGACACCTTCTTCTGTTTATGCAACATGATGATACGGAATATAATACCCATAACCAACACCAACAGGATTACATATCCCACCATAGCCCATACACTGGCCCATACAGGAGGCGTTATAATAATCTGAATGCTTCTTGTCTCATAAGTCTTATATTTTTCTTCATTGGATACGGCACGAATTTGTAATGTATAACTGCCGGGAGGCAGATTTCTGATGATAATCCGGTTATCCTGACTCGGACGGCTCCACTCTTTATGATAACCATCGATTTTCCATGAAAAAAGAATATTGGAAGGATAATCATAGTTGATAGAAGCTACATCAAGAGAAAACGTGTTTTGTCCGTAAGCTAGTTCCAGCCGGTCAGTTTCGTCAATATCCTTTTCCAAAGGTGATCCTTCATCACCCGGGTAAACAGGATGATAAGCTATCATAAAATCACGCAATAGCAAACGCGAATAATGTGGCTCCGGTATCTGTATGTCTGTTGGAAATTTGACAGCACCGTCATTTCCCCCGAAAACAAGCGCACTTTTGTTATAGGTCGTAGCAGAGCCTGCATTAAAATTAACACTCATCAATCCTTGTTCCCGTGTCCAGTTACGAAAGAAGTGCTCCTCAGGTGAATAAATCGTTATGCCATTTTCCGTACCCATCAGGAGACTCCCGTCCTGACGCGGAAGAATTGTATAAATATTATCGGAGATCAGCGCACAGTTGTCACTTCGGTACTGATAAATAAAGTTCTTCTTATTAATGTCATAAACAAGAAGTCCGGCTCCACGGGTACCAATATACAAAATTCCGTCTTCTCTTTGGTATAATGCGCATATATAGAGAGATTCAACAGGCAGGTCAATATACCTGTAAACTCCGGATTGTTTGTCAAGCAGATAGAGCCCCATTCGGGTACCAATCCACATCTGCCGGGAATCCTTCTCCTGAATGGTAGTGATAGAGTTTACTCCCGGATATAAACGCACACTTTTAGTCTCAAGATTGATGCGTTTCAAATGATAATACCCTCCGGACCATATATCACCGCCCGAGTCTTTTTTTATGTCAAAAATATATTGATCGGGCCGTACCCCTGCAATAGCAGCAGGAGAAAGGTAACTTATCTTAAACCCCTTCTTCTTTTCTATCTTGTAAATACCTGATGTAAAACCGCCCGCCCATATCACACCGGGAGAGACTTCACACAACGCTAAGAAAATGTGATTTTCATCATCAGGTACCGGATCAAAAGAACTGAAAAAAGAACGCCATTCTTTTGTATCAGTCTGATAGATACTGATACCGTTACTGGTTGCAAACCAAAAGTCGCCATCACTGTCCTCCAATACATCGTGAACCTGATCGTTCACCAGTGAGCGGCTATTGCCAAGAGAATGCCTTATCAAGTCATAACTTCCATAACGGTTGTTACGAACGGTAATACCGGTAGGATAATTGGCAAGCCAGATACGTTCTTCTTCATCTACATAGATATCATTGATATTGTTTCCGTTCATCCCGTTATAACTACTATAATTGGCAGTTATATAGGGCTCACTCATACAGGTATTCACATCCAGTTTATATACACCTTTTCCACCCGTAGCTACCAAAAGCTCATGAGCGTTCAAAGCAACTATCTGGTTTATCTCTACATTATTGGGTGATTGACAGGGAATGATTTTCCCTGTCCCCTCCATGTCATATATAAGTACACCCTCTTTGTAGCTTCCTATAAACAGTTGTTTTGAGACGACATGATAATAGAGTTCATGCACTGGTGTACTGATACTTTCCACCGTTTCATCGGATAGCAGTTTCAATCTCCCATCTCCTATTCCGGCACGAAACAGACCGCTTCCCGTACCAATAAAAAAATGGTTACCATCCGCCTGTTCAATGGTAGTTATTTCACCAATAGCCGGCGCCGGCATATGTGTCGTTGTTCCGGTACGAATACTATACCAGATAATACTATCTTTACAGCATAACCATATACGGTCACTCTTGTCCAAATAACCGTAATTCAGAAATGCCTGCGACTTATTTCTAATCAACTCCGGATGCACATAAGCCAGTTCGAATTTATCATGTTGCAAATCGTACCTGAAAATACGACCTTTCTGACCGATTACCCATAATACATTTTCGCTGTCCATGTAGAGCCAGTTTAAGGCAATACGTGAATCCAGTTTCATACTGTCGTCCGAAAAGTTGTAATGCTTGATATGTTTGCCATCATAACGGTCTATCCCCTCCTGAGTCAGAAACCACATATACCCCCGTTGATCCTTTTGGATATGGTATATTTTTTGGTTATTCAAACCGTCCTCCAGACCTATATACTTATAAATCTGCCCTTTACTTACAGTACTACTTATGAGAAGAAGCACAAAAAACAAACATCTTCCCATTTTTACAAAACCATTCATGTCTTTCACAAATATTCAAAAATACCCTGCAAAAATATGAAAAAATTAATTAAAACACAAGATATAAATGTATTTATATTTCAATCAGTAATCATCATTAATTTTTCATATCCTCAGTTTTTAGTTTGTGGAAGAATATATCATAAATGAAAATGGGGAGAGAGTATTTTTCCTCCAATTAATTTGCATCTTTCAATATATTATCCGAATATTGCAGAGATGAAAAAGCACACTATGAATCCAGTTGATGAAAAAATCATAATAAAAAAGCTAAAGGCAGGAGACAACGAGGCATACAAGTATTTGTATGACTATCATTATGTTGCTCTCTGCAAACTTAGTTATTATATGCTGAAGGATAAAATACAAGCAGAAAGTATAGTCAGTGATGTTATTTTTCACTTATGGGAGATTAGGGAGAATCTGGAACTTGTTCCTCCTCTACGTAATTACTTAATTATAGCCGTACGTAATAAATGCCTGAATTATCTGGCTCTCAAACAACAAGAAGTGGAAATCCGTTTTTCTGTTATGGAACGGGCAGGAATCCAACTGCAAAATATCATCCCAGACAATCAGCAACCTCTAGGGACGCTAATAAAGAAAGAACTGGAACATAAAATTCAGGAAGTGATTCAAAAACTTCCCCCTGTCTGCAAGCAGGTATTTATGATGAGCCGCTTCCGAGAGATGAGCTACGAAGAAATTTCTCAGGAACTTGACATCTCCGTCAATACGGTTAAATATCACATAAAGAACGCATTAGTAGTACTCAAGAAAGAATTTGGAACTTTTTTATGCATTTTTCTCGCTTTTTACCCTACCCTCTTATTCTAAAAAACTGTAGTATATATAAAGGCAATCATTATTTATGGATGAACAATCACTACATACAGACACAGTCCACGATTGGATTACCGGATATCTGACCAATAGCCTGACACCGGAAGAAATGCAATCATTTCAAGAATGGCTGAATGCCTCGGAAGAAAACAGAAAATATTTCTCCGATATACAGGAGGTATGGATAGCCGCCTCGAATGAGGCAGACGATGTTCATAGCTTCAACAAAGACAGAGCTTATCAACTATTCCTGAGACGAACCGGAGAAACTACCCAACAAGGTATCAATAAACGCAAGGCTTTCCAACTTCGCCCATGGATGTATGCTGCCGCGATGACTATCATTGTCTTTATTTGCGGAACGATTGCTTTCCAGACAGGAAAGAGTGTTATCCGCAAGCAGTTAACCCAAATTTCCATTGAAGCCCCATACGGCTCAAAAACCAAATTATATCTTCCGGACGGGACGCTGGTCTGGCTCAATGCCGGTTCGAAGATGAGTTATGCGCAAGACTTCGGTATCAACGAACGGGCACTGAATCTTACCGGAGAAGCTTATTTCGAAGTAACCAAGAATAAACATATTCCTTTTAAAGTACATACTGATGAACTGGACGTAAAGGTATTAGGAACCAAATTCAATTTCAGAAATTATCAGGATGATCTGGAAGCGAAAGTTTGTTTGCTCGAAGGTAAAGTGGCTCTCAGCACCCAACAAAAGGAAACGATACTTCACCCGGATCAGCAAGCCCTATTAGACAAGAAGACCGGAAAATTATTGATTTCAAATACTAAAGCTGCTTACAGTGCCGAATGGACAAACGACCGTCTCTATTTCGACGAAGCGCTGCTCCCCGATATTGTGAAGGAACTGGAAAGAAGCTACAACATAAAAATCACTATTGCAGACGCTGCTCTAAACTCCGTCCGTTTCTATGGTAATTTCCGCAGAAGGGAACAGAGTATCCGGGAAATTATGGATGTACTATCATCTACCGATAAAATGACTTATACCATTGAAGGAAAAAATATTGTGATCACACTTCCTGAATGAGACTGAATGTTAAACCTTTTAAAACTTAAAAGAATATGAAAAGCAACTTTGAAAAAACATGATTTTACTCTCCCTGATAGAAATAAAAAAAGGTCAGGTTCCTTTCCAACCCCTGACCCCTTTTGACTTTCTGTCTTAAAAGCCACAGTGACTTTATTGATGAAAGTTTAGGCAAATATAAATAAAATCCTAAACTTCTCATCCTATTTATCAATTATTTATTCATTGACTTATGAAAACTAATAAAAAAGTTTTTTTCATGGTCCTGCTCATGCTATGTCTTCATCTGAACTCATTTGCACAGCATATCAGTATGCAGTTGAAGAACGTGACTGTAAAACAGGCCATTGAAACCATACAGAAGCAAAATGGATATTCATTTACATTTGCGGCAAGCGATCTGAATACCCAGAAGATTATTACGGTAACAGCAAGGAACCTACCCATAGAGAAGGTAGTGGAACAGATTTTAATAGGACAAAATGTTAGTTATACAGTTCAAGGTAAAGACATCATTATAAAAAAGAAAAGTAACCAAGCCACACAACAGAAGAAAAAAAGTACAATCAGCGGAATCATCACAGACAATTACGGGGAACCGATCATCGGTGCCAATATCAAAGAAAAAAATGGTACAAATGGGACTATCTCCGATATTGACGGAAAGTTTCAGCTCACTGTTGACGAAGGTAGCAGCGTACAAATATCTTACCTGGGATATCTGACGCAGGAAGTGAATACCAGGAACAAAACGCATCTGGCTATCTCAATGAAAGAAGACGCGCAGGCGTTGGATGAAGTTGTCGTTGTAGGGTACGGAACGATGAAGAAAAGAGACCTGACCGGTGCCATTTCTTCTATCAAAATGGATGAAACTCCCGTGCAGACCTTCACGACGGTCAGCCATGCGTTAGCCGGAAAAGCAGCAGGTCTGCAAGTAGTGCAGACGAGTGCACAGGTAGGCGGCGGCAGTAGTTTCAATATACGTGGAGCAGCCTCTGTCGGCGCCGGGAACGATCCGCTTATCATCATTGACGGTTTTCCCGTTTCTTCCAGTTCTACGCTTGGTTCGGGCAATCGTTACGAAGCGGGGCAAACCGATAATATTCTCGAATCTATCAATCCGAATGACATTGAGTCGATAGAGGTTCTGAAAGACGCCAGCTCTACCGCTATTTACGGTGCAAGGGCCGGACACGGTGTGATTATCGTTACTACCAAACGGGGAAAAGAAGGAAAAGCAAGCGTCAACTACTCAGCCAATGTCTCTGTGCAAAGAATGAAAAACTCATTCAAGATGTTGAACGGGCAGGACTATATGTATCAGACCAACCGATATTATCACGAGCTATGGCTGAAAGAAAAAGGAGAAGGCATTTACGAGGATTATATGATTCCGAATGATGATGCGGCGGACTTTAAGCCCAGATACTCGAACGACCAGATACTCAACGCGCCGACAGTTCCTTGGTTTGACGAAATCACACGTACCGGACTTATGCACCAGCATAATGTTTCTATAAACGGCGGAACGGAAAAAACGAAATATATGGCTTCTATCAACTACCTCAACCACTCCGGTGTAGTGAAAAATAATGACATGGAGCACTTCACTGCAAAAATAAATCTGGACCAGCAGATTTCCAAGTACGTAAAGGCCGGATTGTCTTTCAATATTAGCCGTAATAACTACGATAATGTACCTTTGGGAAACGGCGAGAATGAAAATTCCGGTATCATTACTGCTGCTGTTGCTTTCAACCCGACTGTTCCCGTCAGAGATGAAAAAGGAAATTATTCGACCAATCCTCAGATGCCTCAACTCCCGAACCCGGTGTCTCTCCTCGAAATTAATGATAAAACTGTAAAGGAACGATTGTTGGGTTCGGCTTATATAGAAGTGGAACCCATCAAGGGACTGAAACTAAAAGCCAATTTGGGTATCGACCGAAAATATCAGAAACGAAAAACTTATCTTCCGAAAACCACTCAATACGGGGCGGCAGTCAACGGTCAGGCATATTTAGCCCAGGAAGATAACAACGACTATTTAATGGATCTGACAGCCAATTATCAAAAAATATTTGGTGAACATAGTTTCAATGTTCTTTTCGGTTATTCCTATCAGAAGTTCAACACCGAAGGAATGAGTGCAGGTAATCAAGATTTTATCAATGATTCATTCCTATACAATAATCTGGGAGCAGGAAACTATAGTCGACCGCCGGTAGGTTCGTACGCTTCGGTAAGCAGCTTGAGTTCTTACTTCGGACGTTTCAATTATTCGTGGAAAGAAAAATACCTGCTCACTGCCACCATTCGTGCCGACGGCGCCTCCAACTTTGCCAAAGGACATCAATGGGGTTATTTCCCTTCCGTATCCGCCGGCTGGCGCTTCTCCGAAGAAAAATTTATCAAGAGCTCTTCCTCTGACTTTCTTTCGAATGGTAAACTACGCTTAAGTTGGGGACAAACCGGTAATTATAATGTAGGCAACGGAGCTCTCGACTATTATGGAGCAGACCCGTGGTATGGCAGCCAATTCGGTGATTCACAGCACGTAGGTATCTATGTATCACAATTAGGTAACCCGAACCTGACATGGGAAACGACAACCGAATTTAATATCGGTCTGGACTTGGGATTTTTCAACAATCGGATTAACCTGACTGCCGAATATTTCCAGCGTACGATCTCCGATTTGCTGGTGAAGAACAAAACGATTCCCCATTATAATGAAGTGAAAACCATTGCAGCCAACATTGGTTCGACTCAAAGTAACGGTGTAGAACTGACTCTGAACACGCAAAATATACAGACTAAACAGTTTACATGGAGTACTGATTTAACTTTCTCAACGTATAACGACCGTTGGAAAGAACGAGATCCGAACTGGAAACCTGCTGCCTATCAGAAGGAACAAGACCCGATTCGCGGAGTCTTTGCCTATGTAGCCGACGGACTGTTACAACCTGGTGAGGAAGCCCCCGCCCACCAGCCGCAACTTCTTCCCGGACAAGTGAAACTCAAGAATATAAATGGAGATGATAAACTGAATGAGGAAGATATGGTCTTAATCGGACGCAATGACCCCAAATTCATTTTCGGTTTCAACAACAATTTTTCTTATAAGAATTTCGACCTTAATATATATATGTATGGACAGGTAGGTAAAATTGCCGGAGCAAACAGTTATTACGACGCCTGGGGATCTTACGGAAACCGCATCAAACTGGGACAGAATGTACCTGTCTCTTTCAAGGATGCCTGGAGTTCGGACAACCAGACAAGTACACGCCCCAGCTTCATCGAGTCGGCTTATGGTACCGGTGATCTGTTCCTCCAGAAAATTTCATTCCTGCGTATCAGAAATATCACATTAGGCTACACCGTACCAATCAGTAAAAGTATCTGTAACCGACTGCGAGTATATGCTGACGTCAACAATCCATGTGTATGGACCAACTGGAAAGGCCAAGATCCGGAAACGGACAGTAACACGAATGCATATCCCAACGTCACTAGTTTTAGTATCGGAGTAGATATTTCATTCTAAATAAACCTAAAAAGAATTGAACATGAAAAGAATTACAAAACTTATATATCTTGCTCTCGGAAGCTGCCTCATCGCAGGAATAAACGCTTCGTGTGAACTCGTCTCCGAGAACTATGGTGATATCAATACCAGTATCTTCCCCAAAACGGCAGAAGACGCTGACGCTATCACAACGTCTGCCGCATACGCCACCTTTAAAAATAGTGGCTATGGAGGTCTGTTCAATATAGCAACAGGCATACAAATCGTCAGCGACGAAGCAGGCGATTACGGAATGTGCAACTGGGGTTGGGACCACATCAACTATGCCAACTGGAACACCCTCAAGATATCCGGTTCCGGTAGCTGGCTGACTGTTGAGAGCTACGCCTATGTAAACGATATCAGTAAAATGACTCTGACTATCGACCGGTTGAACGATATTGAAATGGACGATGCCCTCAAACAGCAATACATCGCCGAACTTCGTATGGGCAGGGGGTGGCTGGCATACCTTCTCTATGATTTCTACGGTCCAATCCCCATTGCCGACCTGGAAACACTCAAGAATCCTATGGCTGAGAAAATTCTCCCCCGACTCAGCGAGGAAGAAATGCAGACATATATCGAGACTGAACTTACAGAAGCAAGCAAAGTACTGCCTGCCAACTACAAAAAGGGAGATAAGAACTATGGTCGTTTTACAGCCGGATTGGCACATACTGTTTTGCTAAAACTCTATATGCTGACCAAGCAATGGGACAAGGCGGAAGCAGAGGGACGCGAACTGATGAAACCTGAATATGGTTTCGAACTTGTGCCCGAATACAAAGATATATTCACGCTGGCAAATGAGAAGAACCCGGAAATTATCTGGGCTTGCCAATGTGCCAAAGGATATCAGGAACACAAATGGCAACCTCATGTATTACCCAACGACTATAATTTCACTTCTTATCTAGATAAAATGACCAAATGGAACGGATATAAAATCTCATGGGATTTTATGCAGACCTTTGATCCGGCAGACAGACGTTTGCTGACGATTGCATACGAATATACCAGTAAAGACGGAGTGGTACATAATGAAAAGAATGACAGACCGGATCCTTCCGCTCAATTATATTTAGGAGCAGTTCCATTGAAATATGAATTTGATCCGGATTGTACGGGAGAAGATTCACAAATAGACTGGATTATCTACCGGTATGCCGATGTGCTCACTTTGACAGCAGAGGCTATTGTACGCAACAAGAATGCCGTAACGCAGGAAGCTGTTAATTTGCTTAATGAAGTGCGTACCCGATCGCTTCCGGGCAAAGGATACAGCCTACAAGATTTGAACAGTGTGGACAAATTTCTGAAAGCTGTATTGGACGAAAGAGGTTGGGAGTTATATTTCGAAGGAAACCGCCGCCAAGACCTGATCCGCTATGGATTATTTGTGGAAGCTATCAAAAAGAAGGCTCAATCAATGGGTAAACAAACGCTTGTGGATGAAGACCGTTACCGCTTCCCTATTCCACAAGATATTATTGATGAAGGTAAGGGAATAATCAAACAGAACCCCGGTTATTAATCACTGAAAAGAAAAAAACATGAAAAAGTTAATTTATAGCATCATCGGGCTACTAATGTTCGCCGGTTGCGAAGATAATTATAAGACCAATATCACAATTCCAATGTCGGGCATATATCTGAGTTCTCCCGCCGAAGGAGCAACTATGGACTTAAACGATGAAAGTAAAGATTCATACGAATTTACTTGGGATAAGGCTTCGGAACAAGGTTCCGTACTGATATTCAGCACTACCAAGGACCTTGTGAAACAAGTTACCGTAGAAGCAGGGACAGGAAAAAATTGCAATATATCAACACTGGTTATCAACCAATTACTTTCCAAGTTAGATATTAAATCCGGAAATGAAAGACTCATTTACTGGACTGTAAAAGATAAAAATAACCAGACTGCCGCCGCATCAGAAGTTCGTACGCTACAAGCCAGACGAATGAAAAGTATCTTGCTTGCTCCTGAAGATATGTCGACAGCCACTTTGTTGGCAGACGCTACACAAACCAAAATAAAATTTGAATGGGATGCTTCAGGAATCGGTAATGATACAGAGTGTACGGTACTTCTTTCTTTAGATCCGGAAATGGACAACTTCGTAGAACTGCCGACCAAAGGAACAGGAAATATATCGATCACCCACGAAGAAATGGAACAGACAATCGAAAAACTGTCTATCAAGCGTTACCGGACCAATACTATTTATTGGAATGTACGTAACAATGCAGATCAGTCACTTATTTCGCGTGTCGCCAACACATTATACACAAACGACATGATGCGTTTGGTTGACAAACGTGGAGATGAGACGATCACTTATCCCGTAGTCCGCGTGACATTCTCCGACGGAACTTCGCAAGTGTGGACAGCCCAAAATCTGAATACAACCAGATATCCGGACGGCACGGAAATCGAAGCCGAATATTACAGATATGCTCCCGAATCCCTTGGAGAAGACTGGATCAAAGCAATCGGTACCTATTACAGTTTCGTAATCCGCGACCGAATTATACCCGAAGGTTGGAGAATACCAACAGAAGCCGAATGGAATTATTTATTCTCTGAAGCCGGAAAGAATGGCGGGTATAATGTTCTTAAAGATCCTGTCTATTATTATAAAGATCCTACCGGTCAGGAACATTTGAATGAATGGGGACTGAGCTTTACTTCAGCAGGTACATGGAACTTGGATAGGGACGCAATCGAACTGGCTCAGGAAAAATTCTACTTTATGGCCGCCGACTTGGGCGATCCTGCAACCTGGAACGATCCCTGGCGAGCTTTAATCCATGACAACAGCGAAACATTATGGGTATCCTGGGCTAAAGGAACCGTCATGCGCTATATCTATGCAGAATAACTAATAAAACATGAATCATTATGAAAAGATATTACTTTCAAATATTACTGGCGTGTTGTCTGACGCTATTTGCTGGATGTTCCGATTCCGATTCGGAATCCGGTCAGAACGGCATACCCAAAGGTTCAAAAGCTATTGACCTGCAACAAGACAGAAGTGGTCTGCTACGTAATCCCTGCATGGGTTGGGGACTTTATGACGATGCAGTCGGCAATGTAGCCAACGCAGAAGAATATTGGGCTGCACAAGATGAAGCTGCACGCAACTATGCATCTTTCTTCTATATACGCTGGCGTTGGTCGGAAATGGAACCGGAGGAAGGAAAATATGCCTGGATCTACGACGAGAACTATAAAAAGCTGATTCAAGGAGCGCTCGACCGGGGATTGAAGTTATGTTTCCGTATCTATGACAACGGACAGGACAACATCCGCCAAGGTACTCCCGAATATGTCCGTGCCGCAGGTGCCCAAGGATACGAAGTCGAAGGACAAAATAACGCCAAACTATGGACTCCTTATGCCGACGACCCTATCTTTCAGCAGAAATATGAAAAGTTTGTCGCAGCATTCGCCAAAGAGTATGATAACCCGGATATCGTAGATTTTATCGACGGGCACTCTTTAGGCTGGTGGGGCGAAGGCTCACATATCAAGTACCTGAATTCTGACAAGAAGAAAGAGACTTTCGACTGGTTTACAACGATGTATTCCAAGAACTTCAAGAATATCATTCTGGTATTACCTTATAATAGCGAAATCGGATTCAATACGGAAAAAGAAATCGCTATCGACCAAAAAGGGTATGGATTGCGCAGAGACGGTCTGGGAAGTATGTGGTTTACTGAAAATGACGAGAAAGTAGCGAACGAGATGTATGGAAAAGTTTTAATGGTGGGCGAATGTGCTTACTGGGGAGGATATACGGCTGCTTACGAACCTTTCAAAAATGACACAAAATATTCCTTCAAATCATGGAAGGATGTATATAATCAGAGTTTCGACCATGCCCAGACTTATCATTTCAATACACTCGACCTAAGGACGATTACCGAAACAAAGGGCTGGACGGGACTGGCACCGGAACTTGTCCGCAAATTTGTTCTGAACGGCGGATACAGGGTATATCCTACTTATGTAATCATGCCTTATGAAGCCTCAGCAGGCCAAACCGTATCTATCTCCCACTCATGGAGAAACACCGGATATGGTTACTTGCCGAATAACATGAAGAATTGGAACTATAAGTACAAACCGGCCTTTGCCTTGTTCGACGAGAGCGGCAAACTGGTAAAATCATGGATTGACGAGGATGCCGAACCTTCGCAATGGTTGTCTAACCAACGGAAAAACTATACTTACGAGGTTTCCCTCGACGGTATTTCCAGAGGCAATTACCAATGGGCGGTAGCTATTGTCGACAAGACCAAAGATAACCAACCAGGTATCAATATCGGTATCAAAGATAAGGAGAAGAAGGATGGGTGGACATTTATCAGTGAAATGACTATTAAATAAATGAACCGATAAAGCATGAAACATATACATTTATATCTATTTGCACTTATCTCCGTGATCCTTACAAGCTGCTCACACGCCTGTCAAAAGGTAGAGTTGCAGGAAGACACCGTATCATTGCTTCGCAACCCTTGTATGGGTTGGGGAGTATATGATGACGCTAATGATGAAGTACAAAACGCGAATATTTACTGGGCTGCCCAAGATGAGGCAGCCCGTCAATACGCTTCTTTCTTTTATGTACGTTGGAGGTGGTCGGACATGGAACCGGAAGAAGGCAAATACGCCTGGCTGTATGATGAAAATTACAAAAAACTGATACAGGGTGCCTTAGACCGTGGATTGAAACTCTGTTTCCGTATTTACAACAACGGACAGGATAACCTGCGTGCCGGAACTCCTGACTACGTACGCCGTGCCGGAGCAAAAGGATATACCGTAAAAGGATTGAAAGGTGATCTTTGGACACCTTATCCGGATGATCCGATTTTTCAGGAAAAACTGGAAAAGTTTGTCGAAGCCTTTGCCAAGGAATATGATAATCCGGATATTGTAGACTTTGTAGACGGATATAGTCTTGGTTGGTGGGGAGAATGTCACCATGTGATCCTGCAAGACCAAAACAAATTCGAGCAAGTGTTCGACTGGTTCACAACCCTCTATTCCACTCACTTCAAAAATGTGCTTCTTACGCTCCCCTTCGGCAGCCAAATCGGTTTCGACACCGAAAAACGAATTGCAATTGACGGAAAAGGATATGGCATGAGACGAGACGGATTGGGAAGCATGTGGTTCAGTGATGAAGAAAGGAGGATCGTCGCGGATATGTATGGAAAGACACTTCTTGTCGGAGAATCCTGTTACTGGGGATGTTCCACCGATGATTGCACTCCATTCACCTCGGATACACGTTATCGGATGAATACATGGAGAGATGTATACAAACAGACCTTCCAACACGCCATTGAAGGACATTTCAATACGTTGGATTTAAGAGAGCTCCCCGAAACAAAAGGGTGGACCGAACGGGCAAATGACCTGGTAGAAAAGTTTATTATCCAAGGAGGATACCGGATATATCCATGCAGCGTATCATTGCCAGTCCGTGCCAAAGCCAAATCGACAGTCCTCATTTCACACGAATGGAAAAATACAGGAAATGGTTATTTACCTAACAATATACCCAACTGGAATTATAAATATAAACCGGCTTTTGCATTGTTTGACCTACAAGGGAATCTAGTGCAAACATGGGTAGACGACAACGCAGAACCTTCGGACTGGTTGCATAACACAGTGCATTCTTATACTTATCCGGTTACTTTCACGGATATTCCGAAAGGTACTTATCAATGGGCTGTAGCTATCATCGACCAAACAAAAGACCAACAGCCGGGAATTAAACTGGCAATCAAAGACAAGCAAGAAAAAAAAGGCTGGTTTCTACTTAATGAGATCGTTATTCAATAAAAAACAATTATATGAAAAATTACAAATTTTCTAAAGAAATAAAGGGATTATTCTCACCGCAGTGAGAATAAATTCTTATCGCTATGAGAAAAAGTTCTCACCATAATGAGAATTTTTTCTCATCACGGTGAGAATACTTTGAGAATTATTTCATCTTATAAACCAATGTTCCTCCCTTGACAATATCTTCATGAGAGATAGTATTCTTCGTATAAGGTTCACCATTCAAAGTAATGCTATCCACATACTTATGCTCTTTCGACAGGTTCTCTGCGATAATAGTAAAAGTCTTGCCACCAGCCAGATGCAATACCATTTCAGGCAACTGGGGCGCCCCGAATACATACTCGCCACTCACCGGATTCACCGGATAAAATCCCATTGCACTCAACATATACCATGCAGACATCTGACCACAATCGTCATTTCCGCAAAGTCCGTCAGGTTTGTTTCGGTATTGAGTATCGAAAATCTCACGGATTAACTCTTGTGTACGCTCCGGACGACCAGCTAATGCATATAAATAAGTTACGTGATGACTCGGTTCGTTGCCGTGAGCATATTGTCCGATCAATCCTGTTACATCAGCCAGACCTTCACCTTCCAAAGTAACGGTAAACAAAGAATCCAATTTATTCAGGAAAGGTTTTTCACCACCAAAGAGCCGGATTAATCCCGGGACGTCATGTTGCACGTGCCAGGTATATTGCCATGCATTTCCCTCCGTATAATCTCCCCCTATACTTTCCGAATGTCCCAAAGCACTCGGATTAAACGGAGCCTTCCATGTTCCATCTGCTTTGCGCGGACGCATAAACTGGGTTTCAGTATCAAAGAGGTTCTTATAATAATCGGCACGTTTTGCAAAGTACGCCGCATCTTCTTCTTTTCCCATACGGCGTGCCATGTCGGCAGCAGCATAATCGTCATATACCGACTCTAATGTGGAAGACACCGATTCGGCTTTTATCAGGTCGGTCGGGAAATAGCCGTATTTCGTATATACTTCCCAGTTTGACTTCAACGGATGTGAAACAGTCTGCGTCTTCTTTATAATATTGAAAGCACGCTCCGCGTCAAAGCCACGGAATCCCTTACGATAGGCCTCGGCAATCACAGAAACCCCATGATTACCTATCATACAGTAGTTCTCCTTTCCCCATAATGCCCAGATAGGCAGGAATCCCTGCACTTCACCTTGTTCTATCAACGAATTAACAAAACCGTCGACACGTTCGGGAATTATCAATGTATAGAAAGGATGAGCGGCACGATAAGTATCCCACAAAGAGAACGTAGAATAAAAAGTCCCCGTTCCCGCTTTCACAACGGAGTCGGCAGCGTTACGATACATACCATCGACATCCGAAATCTCATTCGGTTGAATCAAAGCATGATAGAAACTGGTATAGAAGTTTGTCTTTTCATCATCGGTACCCTCTATTTCGATACGGCTCAGATAACTATTCCATTCATTATGCGCAGCGTCTCTCACTCCGTCAAAGTCCCAGGCAGGAATTTCCGCTTCCAAGTTCTTCTTGGCTCCGGCTACGCTCGTAGTGGAAAGGGCCACTTTCATCATCAACTCGTCTCCCGGCTGCATGTCGAAAGTAGCAACAATGCGTTTCCCTTTCTCCGTCTCTCCCATCGGAAGGTAAAGTGAGTCTGCAACAGGACGATTAAATTTTATCACAAAGAAATAATCCTGATTCACCCATACGGCATTATTGACATGTCCGGTCAGCGTTTGGGCGTCTTCCCAATTCACCTCACAACTCTTCACGTGTGAATGATATTGTTCTTCCCTCCAGGCAGGACCATGCTGAAGATCTATCAGCAGAGAAGCGGAGTCTGCTTTGTTGTAGGTATATCGATGCAGGGCAGCATGGATAGAAGCCGTCAGTTCCGCTTTCACCTGCGGATCGGAAAGTTCCACAGTATAGTAACCCGGCGCAGCCGCTTCTTTATCTTTCGGGAAATGACTGCGATAAGCGTCCCAGGCACGGGTACGTGTACCGGTAACAGGCATTACCAGAATATCACCCAAGTCCATACATCCTGTTCCATTCAGATGCGTCTGCGTGAATCCCCAAATCAGAGAATCCTGATAGGTATACTCGGAACAATAGCGCCAGCCGACTGCACCCGTCACAGGGCTGCTCTGGATCATTCCGAAAGGATAACAAGCCCCCGGAAAGGTATGCCCATTATCGGCCGCACCGATGAATGTATTAACGTATCGGGTATAATCTTTTGTTTCCGCTTTTTCTGTCGGAGAACAGGAAGAATAGAAAAATAAACCTGCCAAAGCAGCAGCCATAAGAGGGATTCTTCTTTTCATAGTAAATATAATGTTAAATTAATGTCGCATAATGACAGCGACAAAGATAAAAAAAATCCCTCTCATGACATCCGTACGATTCGTTTATTTCCAAAGGCAATCTATCGTTCCACTGTGATAAAACAAAAAATCTTGCGACTTATTGGATAAATACAACTCAATTATTTATCTTTGTTAGCTTAATAATAAGCTGGCTCAAAAAAACAATAAGCATAATGAAAGATTTCTTGAAATTTACACTTGCAACAGTAACCGGTATTATCCTGTCAAGTATCGTATTATTTATTGTCAGCATGGTGACCTTGTTCGGTATCATGTCTGCTTCGGATACGGAGACAATAGTAAAAAAGAATTCGGTAATGATGCTCGATCTGAACGGAACGTTGGTCGAACGCACGCAAGAGAATCCATTGGACATTCTATCACAATTATTCAGTGACGATTCCAATATATACGGTCTGGACGATATCCTCTCTTCTATCAAAAAAGCAAAAGAGAATGAAAATATTAAAGGAATTTACTTGCAGGCCTCTTCATTGGGAACGTCATACGCTTCTTTACAGGAGATCCGTAATGCACTACTTGATTTCAAGGAAAGCGGAAAGTTTATCATTGCTTATGGAGACTCTTACACCCAGGGACTTTATTATCTTTCCAGCGTAGCCGACAAAGTGCTGCTCAATCCTAAAGGGATGATAGAGTGGCGTGGCATTGCCGCTGCTCCTGTCTTCTACAAAGATTTGCTGCAAAAAATTGGTGTAGAAATGCAAATCTTCAAGGTAGGCACATACAAATCGGCAGTGGAACCGTTTATTTCTACCGAGATGAGCCCCGCCAACCGGGAACAAGTGACTGCTTATATCAATTCTATTTGGAGACAAGTGACTGAAGGTGTATCTAATTCACGCTATATCCCGGTAGATTCATTGAATGCCTATGCCGACCGTATGCTAATGTTCTATCCGGCAGAGGAAAGTGTAAAATGCGGATTGGCTGATACGCTGATTTACCGAAATGATGTGCGTAACTATCTAAAAGAGCTGGTAGAAATAGGCAAGGACGATCAATTGCCTATGCTTGGCTTGAGCGATATGGTCAATGTGAGGAAAAATGTACCGAAGGATAAGAGTGGCAATATCGTAGCTGTTTATTATGCTTCCGGAGAAATTACCGATTATGCCGGTTCATCTGCTTCTGATGAAGGTATAGTAGGTTCCAAAGTGAGCCGCGACCTTCGCAAACTGAAAGACAATGATGATGTGAAGGCAGTCGTGCTTCGAGTTAACTCTCCGGGCGGAAGCGCTTTTGCTTCCGAACAAATCTGGCACGCCGTAAAGGAGCTGAAAACTAAAAAGCCGGTTATTGTCTCCATGAGCGATTATGCCGCTTCAGGTGGTTACTACATCTCATGTGCGGCTGATACGATTGTGGCGGAACCGACAACATTGACCGGTTCTATCGGTATTTTCGGTATGGTACCGAATGTAAAAGGGCTGACAGACAAAATCGGTTTGACTTACGATGTAGTAAAAACAAATAAATATTCGGATTTCGGAAATATCATGCGTCCTTTCAATGAAGGAGAAAAAGCATTGCTGCAAATGACGATAACCGAAGGATACAATACATTTATCGGCCGTTGCGCCGAAGGACGCCACATGACTAAAGAAGCTATCGAGAAGATCGCCGAAGGTCGTGTGTGGACCGGTGAAGCCGCCAAGGAACTGGGTCTGGTGGACGAGCTTGGAGGTATTGACAAAGCATTGGATATCGCCGTAGCCAAAGCGGATATTGAAAATTATACTGTTATCTCCTATCCGGCGAAACAGGATTTTTTCTCCTCTCTGTTTGAAACTAAACCGACAAATTACGTAGAAGCACAATTGCTGAAAAGCAAATTGGGCGAATACTACCGTCAGTTTGATCTGTTGAAGAATCTGCAAGAAAAATCCATGATTCAGGCACGCGTCCCATTTGAACTGAATATAAAATAACCTGTACTGCATGGACGAACACTTTATCAAGATACATAAGTGGCTATACCCTGTCTCATGGATATACGGAGCAGTGGTAGTGATGAGAAACAAGCTCTTTGACTGGGGAATCTTCCGGTCGAAGAGTTTCGATGTTCCCGTTATTTGTGTCGGCAACCTTGCCGTAGGAGGTACAGGCAAAACCCCGCACACTGAATATCTGATAAAGTTACTTCGTGATAAATATCAAGTGGCCGTCCTCAGCCGGGGGTACAAACGACGTACTAAAGGCTATGTGCTCGCCACTCCCCAATGTACGGCAAAAACAATTGGAGATGAACCTTACCAGATGTATACAAAGTTCTCTTCCGTCACACTGGCTGTTGACGAAAAACGTTGCCACGGAATAGAAAAGCTACTCAAACTGAAAGAGCCTTCGACAGACGTTATCCTGCTCGACGACGCCTTCCAACACCGTCACGTAAAAGCGGGATTAAACATTCTGCTGACTGATTATCACCGTCTTTTCTGCGATGACACCTTACTTCCGGCCGGACGTTTACGCGAGCCCGTCAGCGGAAAGAACCGGGCGCAGATTGTCATTGTCACTAAATGTCCGCAGGATATCAAACCGATTGATTATAACATTATCACGAAACGGCTGAACCTTTATCCGTATCAGCGGCTATTCTTCTCGTCGTTCCGGTATGGTAACTTGCAACCCGTATTTTCGAACGAGGGCGGCATTGCGTTATCTTTACTGACTGATACTGATATCCTGTTAATCACAGGTATTGCCTCTCCTGCCCCTATCCTCGAAAGACTGGGAGATTGTACGAAGCAAATAGACTTGCTTTCATTCGGCGATCACCATGACTTCACCCATAAGGATATGCAACAGATAAGGGAACGATTCAACAAGTTAAAAGGTAAACGGCGGTTGATTATCACTACCGAGAAAGACGCCACACGCCTGATCAATCATCCGGGCTTGGATGCGGAATTAAAACCGTTCATCTATGCTCTGCCTATTGAAATAGAAATATTACAGAACCAACAAGATAAATTTAACCAACATATTATTGACTATGTTAGAGAAAATACAAGAAACCGCAGCTTATCTGAAAGGTAAGATGCATACCAGTCCGGAAACTGCTATTATACTAGGCACCGGGCTTGGCAGTTTGGCAAACGAAATCACCGAGAAGTATGAAATAAAGTATTCGGATATTCCTAACTTCCCGATATCTACCGTCGAAGGTCATAGCGGCAAGCTGATTTTCGGTAAATTGGGCAATAAGGATATTATGGCAATGCAAGGCCGTTTTCACTATTATGAGGGTTATTCAATGAAAGAGGTTACTTTCCCCGTACGTGTGATGCGTGAACTGGGTATCAAAACCTTGTTTGTATCCAATGCCAGTGGCGGGACGAATGCAGATTTTGAAATCGGTGACCTGATGATTATCACTGACCATATCAACTACTTCCCCGAACATCCGCTACGCGGAAAGAATATCCCTTACGGTCCCCGTTTTCCGGATATGAGTGAAGCATATAGCAAAGAACTGATCCGCAAGGCGGACGAAATTGCCGAAGAAAAAGGCATCAAGGTTCAGCACGGAGTTTACATCGGTACACAAGGCCCTACTTTCGAAACTCCGGCTGAATATAAATTATTCCATATTCTAGGTGCCGATGCCGTAGGTATGTCTACCGTTCCCGAAGTGATTGTTGCCAATCATTGCGGAATTAAGGTATTCGGTATTTCTGTTATCACAGATTTAGGAGTAGAGGGAAAGATCGTGGAAGTAACGCACGAAGAAGTCCAGAAAGCAGCCGATGCCGCCCAACCGAAAATGACAACTATCATGCGTGAACTTATCAACCGTGCCTAAACATTAAAATCGATTTATGAGAACTGAAATAGCTACTCTTGGTGAGTTCGGTCTGATTGACCGCCTCACCGAGGGAATTAAATTAGAAAACGAATCCAGTAAATACGGAGTAGGTGACGACGCTGCTGTCCTCTCTTACCCTTCAGAGAAGCAAGTATTGGTGACTACCGACTTACTAATGGAGGGTGTACATTTCGACCTGACTTATGTCCCCTTGAAACATCTGGGATACAAAGCTGCCGTAGTCAACTTTTCCGACATTTATGCCATGAACGGTACTCCCCGGCAGATCACGGTTTCTATCGCCCTTTCCAAACGGTTCAGCGTAGAGGACATGGATGATCTTTATGCCGGTATCCGTCTGGCCTGCCAACAATATAATGTTGATATCGTAGGAGGTGATACGACTTCTTCCCTTACAGGACTTGCTATCAGCATTACTTGTATCGGCGACGCAGACAAAGATAAAGTGGTCTACCGCAATGGAGCCAAAGAAACCGACCTGATTTGTGTCAGCGGGGATCTAGGTGCCGCCTATATGGGGCTACAACTTCTTGAACGTGAAAAGGTTGTACTGAAAGGCGAAAAAGATGTCCAACCGGATTTCTCCGGCAAGGAGTATCTACTGGAACGCCAACTTAAGCCGGAAGCCCGTAAAGATATCATTGAGAAACTTGCTGCCGCCAATATCATCCCGACTTCAATGATGGACATCTCCGATGGCTTATCATCCGAATTAATGCATATCTGCAAACAGAGTAATACCGGCTGTCGCGTATACGAGGAGCACATCCCCATTGATTACCAGACTGCTGTCATGGCCGAAGAGTTTAACATGAACCTAACAACTTGTGCCATGAACGGAGGCGAAGACTACGAGCTTCTTTTCACCGTACCTATCGCCGACCACGAAAAAGTTTCGCAAATGGAGGGTATCCGCCTCATCGGACATATCACCAAACCAGAACTTGGCTGTGCCTTGATAACCCGTGACGGACAAGAGTTCGAACTGAAAGCCCAAGGTTGGAATCCGCTAAAGGAGGATAAATAGAATATTCCGGTTAACAGCAAAAATATTTTCAATTCATATAACACTGATAATAAGCAGACTAACTTTTTATCAGTGTTTTTTATTACCGGAAGCCTTGCAGATTCCAAAAGTTTCACTACCTTTGCAACCGCAATCAAGCAAGGTGCCATAGCTCAGTTGGTAGAGCAAAGGACTGAAAATCCTTGTGTCCCCGGTTCGATTCCTGGTGGCACCACTATCGATTCGGTAATTTCTCAGAACCCATTGAAATTCAGTCATTTCAATGGGTTTTCTTTTATACTCCAATACGCAAATTCTAGCCGATTCGAGTATCTGGAAATGTCCCATTCGGTGGCTTTTTCAGAGTCCCTTTAAAAAACCACCGATTGCACTATATTTCACTCATTTACAATAATTTGCGCCAATCATTTTTAGGAGCAAAAACATACTTTTGCATACCTGCTTGAATGTAATGGAAACAGCGAAAAAAGAAAAGCAAAAAAGATTCTTCCTTTACTGACAAATATAAGATGAAGGAAAACAAAGAGAATCTTAAAACTAAAAAAAACGGTGGTTTTTCAGACCATGTCTACCAAAAAGCCACCGATTTTAACTTTTTTACCGACTTCCAACTCATCTTTCAAGTTGACAGAATAACTAATTGTATTTACCAACTTAAAGAAAAAAGGTTATGAAACAAGGAACAATGAAGATTCTGTTTTTCGTTCTCAAAACGAAATTATTAAAAAATGGTGAAGCACCTATTCTAATGAGGATCACAATTAACGGTCAATACGAAGAAACACGAATCCAAAGAAGCGTTCCTCTCAAACTGTGGAACGCAGCCAAAGGATGTAGTAAAGGAAAAGACCGGGCTTCCAATGAACTCAACAGTTATTTATCTGAATTAGCCACGCGAGCATTGGAAAAGTATAAGGAACTTATACTGGAGCAGGCAATATCCACTCCCTCCTTAATATTAAAACGTGTATTCGGTAAGGATACGGAAATGCGTACCCTGCTTGGAGCAATACGACAAGAAATCAAGGAGATGGAGAAAGTTGTGAATATTGACTATGCACCAGTGACCATCAACCGTTACAAAAATGTACTGAAAAAACTCGAAAATTCCATTCCTACATTTTATGACAAAGAAGATATTACTTTCCATGAACTCACTCCGGAATTCATAAAAGCCTTTGACCTTCATTTAAAAACAGAAGTCGGTTTATGCCGCAACACTATTGTACGATATATGAAATGTTTCAAGAAAATCACAAATATGGCACTGGCAAAAGGTTGGATGAAGAAAGATGCGTTTTATGGATACAAAATGGAACAGGATGAAACAGCTCCTGTATTCCTCACATATGACGAATTACAGACCGTTATGAATAAGGAATTCACTATACCCCGACTGGCACTGGTACGGGATATTTTCATTTTCGCCTGTTTCACCGGTCTGGCATTTGTCGATGTGTCCACGCTCAAAAAAGAAGATATGGTGCAAGATAATAATGGAGACTGGTGGATCAGAAAAGGAAGAATCAAACTGATGCATCGGCGTAAAGCATCTTCAATCTGTAACATACCTCTACTTCCCGTTCCGCTTGCCATACTAAAAAAGTATGAAAATAATCCTGTCTGTATCAAAAAAGGATATTGTCTCCCAGTTCCCTGCAATCAGAAAATGAACAGCTATCTCAAAGAAATAGCAGATTTCTGCGGGATTAAAAAAAATATCACCACTCATGTCGCCCGGCATACATTCGGGACTACCATTACGCTCGCTAACAATGTACCCCTACAAGATGTATCGGTTATGCTTGGGCATGCTTCCACACGAATGACGCAACATTACGCACGAGTAATGAATGCAAGCCTAAAGAAATCCATGATTCATGTTAAGGAGCAATTGACACAATAAATTAACGTGAGTTCGACAAATTCAAAATAAGGCAAGCTGTATATCAATTGTTCTCGTAACATTGATACACGGCTTCTTTGGAAAACGGCAGTATGCTGCGATTGCACCCAAGAGGTTGACAATGAAATTATCAAAGGTTCTATGTCTTGAATGTTCCACTTGTGATATATTCCTGAGTTCGTCATTAACGGTTTCTATAATGGTTCGTTTCCTAAGAAGGAGTTTGTCTGAAAGTGACATCAACGTTCCTTTCATATTGCTTTTTAACTTGGTTATAAGCTGTATGCCATTGACAAACAATCTTTGAAAGAGGTTCTTGCATACCCGTAAAGGAGTACTGTCAACGAAACTGATGCCTGTACATTTGCCTAAAAGTATCTTTTTGATAAACAAAGCCAACGGGATGGCCACCTCTTTTCCAATTCCACAAAGCGGTTATAAGAGACAGCCTTTGAAAAAAGGTGGCGCATATACATGCAGACCTTTTCTTGATAGAAATGAGGCTGTCTCAAAATAGAAAAATGAGGCAGCCTTACTTATAATCTGTAAGTTGAAGTATAAGAATCCCCTTATTTTAGCCTTATTTCCTTAATAAGAAAGGGCAAAATAAGGGGATTTTTCTAAAGAGATTTCAATCTATAAGTTTTTCGTTCTTGAAATTCTATTTTGAGACAGCCTCTTTCTATTTACACAATCAGATGGATAGTCCCATCCCGATATTAGGACATCATCTTCATATGCCATCGTATTTTTTTAAGACATTTATTGAATATCCCTATATTGATATAATAATCAACAACTTATAAAGTCATTTCTGTGATAATCTACGATAATTCGCGTTAATCTTGTGTTTTATTATTCATTATAAACCCATACACATTACCGGCAAAATCTGTTACATACAAAGCGTTTCCCGCAATAGATACTGTAGAAAATATGGGTACACCGGTTTGGTATTTCCACAGCAGTTTGCCATTTATACGGTTCAATGCATACAGTATTCCGTCAGAAGCCCCAAAGAAAATAGTATCTCCAACCAACACTGGACTAGTCTCTACAGTTGAAGATGATGGTTTAGAATAAGGAGATGTATAAATCAAAGCGGGGTTTGTTTTAAAATTCCATTTCTCTTCTAAGGTCTGCTTATCTAAAGCTATGACTCCATTAGTAGCTGTTCCAAATATTATCTCGGATCCAGTGACTAAAGGAGTTGAATTCACATTGACCGAACAATTCAATTTTTTACGTACTATAATCTCACCGTTCTTTGAATTCAAGATAAAAAAGGAACGGGAAGAAAGAAGATAGAGATTCTCTCCTTCCCAAGCAACAGAGGCCGAACGATATTTTAATTCTGCATCTTTATTCTCCCACAACAACTCACCATTAACAGCATTATTGGCATACAACCCCTTCCAGTTTGCATGCCCAATCAGAATACTATGTCCAAGAGAAAGTGTTGCCACGCATCCTTCCCCCCTGCTCCAAGCTCCATTCTTCCAAATAAGTTCCCCCGTAGCTGCTTTCAAGGCACATAATGATTTTCCTGTACCGGCATATACTATATCCGAAACAGCAACCAAACCGTCATTCAAAGGAGGAAGTACACCGATATTTAAATCTTTTTCCCAAACCAATGTCCCAGTTTCTGCTTGAATCGCATATAGGTAACCATGTACATCTTGGGCAAAGACCAGTCCATCAGCAATCGCAATACTACTGCGTACAGAGCCACGAAGTGAATACCGCCAACAGACTGTTCCATTTTGCGCATCCATACACACTACAGCCGCTTTCCCCGATTCATTATCATCGACCGATGCCGTAAATAGACGTTTCCGATATACCAAAGGAGCAGACATAAAAATAGAAGCGCCTACATTTTTAATCCATGACAACCGCAAAGGCAATTGTTTCCTTTCAGGCTTTTCATAAAAAAACGAACGCCTGCATCGCCTTACCTCTCCATTATTGAAAAATGCCTCCACTATTACAGTAAGCTGCCGATGTTCCCATTGAGAAAGCAAAGGAATTTCCGCATACCAATTGAAATCACTCTGACGTTTCAAAAGATTGGAGGAAAGAACTTTTTTACCTTCCGATTCACACCAATAACGCATGGTTCGTATTGGGGAAACCGTAGAGTAGGCATTGACGGACAAAGGAATCTTTCCGGAAGGAAGTGTTGGCAGCTGTCCATTCTCCAACGAAACAATATGTAATGAAGGAGACAGATAACTGTATCGGAACTCGGACGCCACGTTTCCCTCTGTATCAACAGTCAGTACACGAAAAGCAGAAGGTGCATGGTCAATACCACCACAAGCAGGCGTAGAGGTACAGATAGTATACACCCCTGTCACTTTATGCTTATGCACATGATTTACGTGCCAGTGACCGTACAACCAAGCTTTCAATCCCATAGCCGGTAAATCTATATACTCCGTATCACTCATACCATATTTAAAAGCTACCGTATCTTCCGGCAGGCTATGATTGAAAACAATGATCGACTTCTCCTTGCCTACATAAGCAAGATCATTTTTCATCCAGCGATATACATCTTCCTTAGTATACTCCGGTAAATAATCTCCATGAAGCATAGGTGTCATTATGTAATGTGTATTCCCCACATCAAATGAATAGAATACCGGTCCGTAGAGTTTCTCGAAAAGTTCTTCCCCATAAGCACCTTTCACCAAGTCATGATTGCCTATTCCATAAAAGATTTGCGTGTCTTCCATCAAAGCGGTATTCAGCAAGCCTATATGACTGTTCAGTCCCGATTCATAACAAATATCCCCTGTATGCACGATAAAAGCTATTTTCTCATTGGCCGAATAGTCACGGAGATTATCCACCCACGCTTGATTCCCTTCTTTTCCACGTATTTCTGTATCAGAGATATGTATAAACCGGTGACTACCGTCAGCTTGAATTCCTCCATAACAAGGATATACCGGAAAATCGTATTCCGTACGACCGTTCTCTATCCGGTAATAGTAGGCATTATCAGTCTTATATCCGGAAGGAGTAGTAATAAACAGAAAATGCATACGGGAATGTCCGGGCAATTGATATGCGCCATTTGAATCTGTCTGTACCACATTTAACCCATCGGAAACAGAGACCCGATGCAATCGTTTTTCACCTTCATCGAGGAGACCATTTCTGTTCTCATCAACGAAAACCTTTCCTGTATATTGAGCCATAGCTTGTAAAGTCATACTACCCAGCAAACCAATAGCCATACAGTATTTCATGTATCTACTCACCTTTAGCCATTTGAATACTGACATCAGTCTGCCCCTCTACTTCTATTGTTTTATCGGCAAATCCTTTTTTCGAGAAAATAAGTCTGCCATTATCTTTCACCTTGATAGTATATGTGCCCCGATAGTCAGTCAACGCACTTTCACCGGATTCTTCGGACTGGACTTTCACTCTGGCAAGCGGAGTTGCCTGTATATCACGGACAGTTCCTTTTACTTGAATCACTTTTCCATCTGTCCGTGATTTGAAAGAAGTACCGGACACCGTCTGTCCTCCCTTTCCGGAAGAACCGATATACACCGGAAGGTTGAAATAAATCCGGTCGGAAGAAGTACCTACCTGTAATTCAAATTTGCCCGATTCGAGATAACGATTGCCCAAATCATCTGTCAGATAAAATTCATGAACAGGAATCATTATAGTCGTTTCCCGTGTCTGTCCGGGAAGTAAATCTACTTTTCTGAAACCTTTCAACTGCTTCACCGGTGTCATCACCGAGCTGACCACATCTCGCATATATACCTGTATCACCTCTTTCCCGGTTCTTTTCCCCGTATTTTTCAATTGAACAGTCACACAAACGGTATCATTAGCCTGATAGAGTTCCTTATCTGTAACAGCTTTCAGATATTCAAATTGAGTATAGCTCAATCCATATCCAAATGCCCATAGCGGGGAACTATTTGAGAAAACATAATCTCTTCCCGGCTTTTCATAAGTTCCCGGCTCTTTATAATATCCTTTATCCGTAGGCAAATAGTTATAATAGACAGGGAGATGCCCCGTACTTTGCGGAAATGAAAAAGTCAGTTTTCCGGAAGGGTTCACATTGCCAAACAAAATATCCGCAATAGAGTTTCCTTCCTGTTCGCCAGCATACCATTGCGCCAATATCGCCGGAATATTCTCTTTCACCCAAGGTATGGCAAAAGGCTTTCCTGCCACCAATATAACAACCACCGGCTTTCCCACAGCAAAAACCTCACGTATTAATTGTTCTTGTGCACCGGTCAAAGAGATATCACTCAAATCGATTCCTTCTCCGCTAGTAGACGGCTCTTGAGTATGACGTACGAACGCTGTACTCGAACTCCCCACAAATATCAAAGCAACATCACTATGACGGGCAGCATCCACAGCCTCCGCTATCCCCGAAGTATCCAAAGAAGCCAAAGAACATCCTTTAGCATAGTTGATTTTCACCCTATCACCCAACAAGTTTTTGATTCCTTGAAGCGGTGTCACTCCATCTTCTTTCTTTTTACTCCAGGTATAATCTCCAAATTGTACATTATCCGCATTAGGACCAATCACCGCTACTGACTTCAAATTTCGAACATTCAGCGGCAACAACTGTCCATCGTTCTTCAGCAATACGGTCGATTCGTCTGCAATCCTACGTGAAAGTTTCACACTTTCTTTCGAACGGAGAGGAAGCCGATAGACTGCTTGTTCCTGATAGGGATCTTCAAATAACCCCAATTCAAATTTAGCACGAAGCACTCGTCTCACGGCCTGATCGATATAGCTGATATCAAACTCTCCATTCCGTATTTTATCAGCCAGCACTGCATAGCAAGAGCTGGAAGCCTCCACGTCCATTCCGGCGGTCAAAACCTGCCGGGCCGCTTCGAAATCATCCACCGCCGTCTTATGGAAAGTCTTCAGCATACTGACAACTCCCCAATCCGAATAAACATATCCCCGGAAACCAAATCTATTGCGCAAAATATCCGTCAGCATAAAACGAGAAGCAGAATTAGGAATTCTATTCCAAGAATTATAACTGGACATGACAGCCATAATTTCAGTTTCAGTAAGCACAGCCTCAAATGGTTTCAAATAAATATCAAATAAATCACGTACACCACACTCCACCGAAGCCAGATTCAATCCACCCAAAGGATTACCATGCGGACCGTAATGCTTCAACATCGGAGAAATTCCATGTTCCATATATCCTTTTACCTCAGCAACCGCCATCTTTGAACAAAGAAAAGGATCTTCACCAAAAGACTCTTCTACACGTCCCCAACGTAAATCACGTACAACATCAATACAAGGTGCCAACACTTGCTTCACTCCCATCGTATTCAGTTCGCCTGCAATATGTTTAGTCTTTTCGTAAGCCAGTTCTGGATTGAAAGTACTCCCCATCGCGATATTCTGAGGGTAGATAGTTGTTCCCTCATGCACCACTCCATGCAAAGATTCGGCAACCGGAAATCCGGGAATACCCAGACGTGTTTTTTCTACCATATAGGTTTGTATCTCACGGAAAGTCTTACGACAGCTTGCAGCCGTCAATGGAAAACCTTCAAAGAACCCATATCCTATTCCACCGCACATCTTATCCAACTTCTCTTGATTCAGGATCTGTCCATCGAACACATCCCACGAATGCAAATGACGAATCTGAGCTATCTTTTCTTCCAGTGTCATCCGGCCCAGCAAGTCATTCACTCTTAGTTCTGTAGGAAGAAGTGGATTCTTATAAGAAAATGATTGCTGTGCGTTAACTGTAAGTATACAGCCCGACATCGCCACTAGTACGAGGCCTATATATTTCTTCATATTCTCTTATTTTGGTTAATCTATTTATCTAAGTTTAAACTTTACACTACTACGAATATCGGCTGAGGAGGCTCCTATTAAAGCTCGAAATTCTCCCGGTTCCACCACCCATTCGTGTTTCTCATCGTCATAATATTCAGTGCATAATGTTTCACACATACAGCTACTCCGTTTTTCTGTACACCTTTTATGTAAGGTACTACCATACGGGATGCCCCAAATGGGTCTTCTCCCATATATTCGAAATTCCGGCCGTTCAGCGGGCTACGATAGATATTAACTCCCGGCCCCAATAGGACATTCTTATTGCGGTAGCGTGCTTCTTCTCCAATATTGCTTCCATATATATAAGATAATTCGGGATTCCACGTAGCCGCCAAACAGGTTAATGCCGGAAAGGCAATACAAGAATCATTCGTCCACTTAGCTATATTCCATTGATCCCAAAGCAGTTCTTCACGTACATCGTGTGGACCATCAGACATCCAGTTTTCAGGAATCCCTAAACGAAGAACACCGGGAGAACTGAACTTAGATTGGGCATGGGTCATTACCGCTTTTTCTTCCAAAATCATGCGTGCCAAAGCATTCTTCCACACGCTTCTCTATAGGTTGATTATTATCCAAATAAATGGGAACCTCTTGCTGCTGTGCAAAACTACATATCGTCCAAAGACCCACTGCTCCTAATATCCATACTTTCATTATATATTACTCAAACTTGGGTTTATGCTCCTTGGGGTAGCTGAAGGTATTATTCATTACCCAGCGACCCTTATAGATTTTAGCGCCGTAGATGTTAAATAGTTTCTTACCTTTCTCGTTTATCAGACCATCAGACCACCACTCGGTAGTAGGATACAACATCAGTACCCCGTCGGCACTGTTACACACACTCTTCACAGCGTAAAGCGGGTAAATCAATTCAGCTTTGTTATTCTTTATATCATATTGCCACACATTCTCAATACTCTCTCAAATACAAGAATATTCAACAAAAGACTATTCTAAAGGAGTAATATTTGACATAGTTTTATTACATCACCCAAAGTTGTCTTAAAAACTTGCTTCATACTAAACAAAGAAAATTCTTTCAAGCAAGGATATCTATAAATATCATATTCCATTTAAATTCCCTTTGTTAAATTTCCAGTTTTTTTCAATCAATCTCTTGCAACGTTGGTGCCACAGCTTCATTCGCTTTAACAGCTTTATGGTTATAATCAGTATGTTTACTTACCCTTCTACACCTATGATTTGAATATAAACAGCATAGAAACTTTCCTTTATCAGTTCGAATAACTAATTGGCGTAATTTTGATATTCATTCGTTACCTCTTCTGGAACATTATACTGTATATATCTTCAATTCTTGTCAGGTACCCAAAAATGTCCTTTCAATACCATATCAATAACTACATATTCACCAAACATAGCAGCACACACAATGATTACCACCAACTATCGAATTTACCAAACGACTAGAGTCGTATTTCTTAATCCACGCAGCTATCTCCACAGTCTTGAGATAAAACAAATAGTACATTAAGATAATCGGAATGAAAAACCGGTATGCCAAGAAATGTGTATTCCAGCTATCCTTCCGTATTCTTTTTCCATTTTAAATCGCTATATATCGTGACCAAAAGGTAATAGCAACCTAACCTTTATACAAAATTCATCTTGAAATACTCCCCTACAACTATTTTATTTCATTAGTACATGCTTGGCATAATTTACACTTTCCCGTTTATAAAATCCAACAAGACTGCTCAAACGCTTCAAGAATTCCTGATAGTCTTTCTCCTCCGGCATCATCCATTGCACCTCTGCTAAAGCTGCTATTCGCGGAACCATCATGTATTCTACATGTTCAGGAGTGGCAATATACTCTGTCCACACATTCGCCTGCACACCAAGAATATACTTTTTTTCCTCCTTTTCCAACTCTGTTGCCACCGGCTCAAAACCATATACCTTTTCAACAGTCACTCCGCTGCCCATCGCCAGTGGTTCCTGCGCCTTGTCGTCAGACTGATAATAATCAAAGTACATATAATCATTCGGCGTCATAATCACATCATGTTTCAACTTTGCAGCTTTGATACCTCCCCGTATCCCACGCCATGACATCACCGTAGCATTCGGCGCCACATCACCTTCCAAGATCTCATCCCAGCCAATAATCTGTCGTCCCCTTTCATTGAGATATCGTTCGATACGCTTCATACAATAACTCTGTAACCGGTCTTCGGTAGAATGTTTTCTATCAGTTCTCAAGCCCTCTTTCTTCGCCAATCCCTGACATTTCGGACACATCTCCCAACGAGTTCGGGGAGCTTCATCCCCACCGATATGTATGTACTTGGACGGAAAAAGTTCTATCACCTCTGACAATACACCTTCTAGAAATTCATACGTCTTTTCATTTCCTAAGCAAAGAACATCCGGAAAGACTCCCCAATGACATGCCACTTCATAAGGACCTCCCGTACAACCCAGTTCCGGATAGGCTGCCAGTGCAGCCAACATGTGTCCCGGCAAATCAATCTCGGGGATAACTGTAACATATCGCTCCTGCGCATACTTCACGATCTCCCTTATCTCATCCTGCGTATAAAAACCGCCATAAGGTTTTCCGTCAAACTCTGTCCGGCTAGCGCCAATTCCCGTCTCTTTACGTATAGAACCTATCTCCGTCAACCGGGGATATTTCTTTATTTCAATTCTCCATCCCTGATCTTCCGTCAGATGCCAATGAAAATAATTCATATTGTGCATAGCAAGTAAATCAATATACCGCTTCACAAAGTCGACCGAGAAAAAATGACGTCCCACATCCAGCATCATTCCCCGATAAGCAAATCGGGGAGCGTCTTTAATGACAGCTGCAGGCAAAATGATATCTGAACCATAAGCTATAGCAGGAACAGACTTGCGCAACGTCTGCAAACCATAGAAAACCCCATTGGCAGCCTGCCCTTTTATCGTCACCCTGTCCGGTAGCACAGTCAGTTCATATCCTTCCGGGTTGTCAATCGAAGCATCCAGCCCTAACATAATCACATTCTCGTCATTCCCACCTTGCCCGGGTTCCACTTTCAACCGCCTTCCTGTTGTTTCTTCAATGTATCCGGCAAGGAATTGTGCATTCCTTTCTAAAAGAACATTATCTTCAGGATAAAGAATCCGGGTATCTTTCTCAACAACAAAAGAATTCCCATCTACCATTACTATTTCATGTGGTAAAGGTATTACATTCCTATAGTCCGCCTCCACTCTTTCCGAAATATCGCACGCGGCTATAACAACGAATATCACGCTTATTGTAATCAGTTTCTTCATATCGTTTCTGCTTAGTCGATATTGGGAGTATCCCAGATTTTGTCTTTCTCGCAGTCTATATACAGTATTTCACTGCCACACTTCATGCGGAAACGTCCTTGCTCCAACCGCCATTTCCTATCCTGACCGACAAAAGCCAGATCGCTTCCTTTCAACTTCATAACAACTTTCTTAGTTTCACCCGGTTGTAATTCAACTTTCTCAAAATAACGAAGACGGATCACATCTGGTGAAACACTAGCTGCCAAATCACTGGAATACAACAGGACCGTTTCCTTACCTGCCCTTTCTCCCACGTTCTTTACATCCACTTCAAATATCAGTTCATCATCCGCATTGAAAGTCGTACGATTCACTTTAAAATTACTATACTCATAGGACGTATAACTTAATCCATGTCCAAAGGGCCATTGAATATCCATAACCGCATCATAATTATACTCCCCTTCCATAGTTCCCATCTGTTCACACGGCTTATAATCATACGTAGCAAGCGAATTGATGAATTTCGGATAGGTAAAAGGCAATTTACCGCTAAAGTTCGCATCTCCGGCAATCAAGTCAGCCAACGCATCTCCACCGTAATTTCCCGGCAACATAATATGAACCACCGCTTTTGCCAAAGGTTCTATCTCATGGATTATACGCGGCCGTCCTTCGTTCAGAACCAATATTACCGGCTTTCCTGTTGCCGCAAGTGCTCTCACCAACTCTTTCTGATTGGAAGAAAGATTCAAGTCATTCAGATTTCCCGGAGTCTCACAATACGTATTCTCTCCTATACAAGCTATTATCACATCCGCCCTACCGGCAGCAGTAACTGCCTTTCCTATTTCCGGACGATTTTCTTTCCACCAGTTATCATTAGGATCAGCAACATACGTCACTCCCGGTTCATAGATAATATTTTCCGTACCAAACTTGTTGCATAATGCTTCATAGATAGTATTATAAGCCTGCGCAAATTCATCCGCCAACTCTCCCTGCCAACTGTAAGACCATCCTCCGTTGAGACAACGCATAGCATTGGCGTTCGGACCTGCCAACAATATCTTCGTTCCCTTACGTAAAGGCAAAAGTTCTCCTTCATTTTTCAACAAGACCTCCGATTCCCTAGCAGCTTGCAATGCCACTTCTGCAAACTCCCGACTTCCAAACTTGTCATATTTCCGAATATCCCAGTATGGATTCTCAAACAATCCCAAGCGGAATTTCAAACGTAATACACGTCGTACGGCATCGTCAATACGTTCCATTGAAACAGCCCCTTCCTCAACCAGTTCTTTCAAGTCGATACAAAACTGTCCCTCCGAAGGAATCATTGCCATATCAATACCCGCATTGACAGCCAGCCTGACGGCATCTTTCTTGCTGCTTGCAATATGGTCGCGAAAATACAGATTATTAATATCATTCCAATCGGTCACAATCATTCCATCCCAGTTCAAGTCCTCCTTCAACCATCCGGTCAATAACTCTTTATTGGCATGAAACGCCACCCCGCTATTATTGGCGGAATTGACCATCAGCGACAAGGCACCCGCACGAATCGCCGCCTTGAAAGGAGCAAAGTATTTCTCACGCATGTCAATATCGGTAATAGAAGAAGGGGTACGGTCTTTACCGGAGACTGGAACCCCATATCCCATAAAATGCTTGATACAGGATGAAATATGATATTCATCCACCTTATTCGGATTATCCCCCTGCAAACCACGTACAGCCTGTACAGCCATTTGTGCATTCACATAGGTATCTTCCCCGAAACTTTCCCACATACGCGGCCAACGAGGATCGCGCCCGAGATCCATTACAGGAGCAAATGTCCACGGTACACAACAAGCGCGAGTCTCGTAAGCCGTAATCTCCGCACAACGCCTGGCCAGTTCCCTGTTGAAAGTAGCCGCCATATTGATACCTTGAGGAAAATAAGTAGCGTCTTGCGTATATGAAGCCCCGTGAATTTGATCCAAACCATAAATGCATGGAATCCCGATTTCTTCCAAAGATTTCTTTTGAATCTGTGTGATCACTTCTGCAAACACTTCCTTTTTCTGGCTGACTCCGAAAGGAATATTCAGTAACGAACCTACCTTATATTTGCCAATCACCGTATCCAGTAACGCCTCGCTCAATTTATTATTGTTTTTATCCGTCACTACCCCAATGGTCAGTTCGCACATCTGGCCAATCTTCTCTTCAAGAGTCATGCCTTTCAGCAGTTTCTCTATTTTTCCTTCTATTTCCGGATCTGACGGAATGGCAGGAACCGGTTGTCTTTCGGCACAAGCCGAAAAAATGCTTCCAAACAATAAAGTTGTTAATAGTTTTTTCATGGTAATTCGTATTTATTTAAATTGTAAATTCTCTATATATGGATTGACAAACAGATATTTTCTACAATCAGCCTTCTTTATCTGTCTTCCGTTAAACACAACATTATCAAATGTCACATTCTGTAAAGGAAACTCACGACTTACTCCCCGTACCTGGGCAGGCAGGTATTTGTCGCCTGTGAAAGTTATATTCCGAAAGACAACTCCGGACAAACTTCCTGTATCTGTACCGTCACTTACTATCTCCACAGCAATTGGTCGTCCGCCATACAAGTTCTCAATCTGTATATTCTCGAATAGAATGTCAGACATCCGTCCACCACCGCCAAGCCCCTCGTATATGCCAACACGTGCATTAATAGCCGCACATCCTCCTCTCCAGCCATCATCCCCCTCCTTGCTATCATACAATGCAGGTGTCTCCAATACGATACAATTTCTAAAAGTCACATTCCGGATATAATTCGTGCGAGGTTCACGAGACGTTCCGCACTCCGGGCCGACCAGAAACACATTGGCGCAATCCGTCCAACCGACACAGTTCTCTACCAAAACATCCTCACACCCCATTTTCGCCAGTTCCTGATTCTTGATAGTGATACAATCATCATAATTCCGGAAAAAGCAATTACGTACCCTAACCTCGCGGCTATTACAAACATCCAGTCCGTCCGAGTTCAATATCCAGCTAATCTGTTTTACATTATCAACCAACAAGTCCTGCGAGTTCTTCAACCGGATCGTCCATGCCGGAGAATCAATTAAAGTAACTCCCGATATCTCCACGTTCCGACAATACTCGAAATTTATTAATTGCGTACGCCTCTCATCGCAATGAGTTTCCTTCGCACCACACAAGATTCCTCTCCCTGCAATCCGGACATTTTCTATCCCCTTTCCGACAACATATCCATACACAAAAGCACCCTCGTCCAAATAAAGCGTCTGGTTACTTTTCATCACGATACGTCCAGCATCATGCTGCCCGGCCCCGTAATAAAGCACGTCCGGAACATCCTGAGCAGGCTTATCCACATCCGGCAAATCGGGAAACAAAAAAAGATTTTCCGCACGGTCACCGTCAAATTCTACGGAGACTTTCTGCGAAGCATCCGTCAGTTCAAACTCAATTCCGCCCTTTACCCTTTTATAATCTATTCCATAAGATACCGGACGTATCTCGACGTTCCGAAACCGGAAACAGGGTTCGACACGCACCTTCACATTCTTTGCAAAATCCCGGACAAAAAGCGCATAGCTCATCGTATCACGCAACAGTTTCTGATTTTCCCAATCATTCCATATCTGCGGATGTTTCGAGAAAGAAGAAACCAACGCATTACGAACCTCTATCGGTTGCCATATTCCTTTCTCATCTTGAATGAAAACCTTATACGAGCGTTTACGGAATTCGGGTAAATGAATCAATGCATTTTGGGGAGTAACGGACAAAGTTCTTCCCGGCACCGTCCTGTCGTCAGCTTTTAAAGCCACTGCAAACAGTGCAAATAATAAAATCAATATATTTTTCATCGGTCCTCTATTGTTTCACGTTCTTCCAGTGTTCCGGTTCTACATACTCAAAATAATTCCTGATTTCCTTCTCTGTTCCCACATTACGTTCCAATATCGGTCCAAGTATTTTCCCTTCCCGGAATATCGCAGCTTTCACCACGACCGAATCATTGATAATAAAAGGCTTGTCATACCTCAAGGAAGTAGCTCCAGGAATCTTTCCATCTAACGTATAGCGTATCTCAACCGGATATTTCTCCGTATCCAACATCACTTCCATTCCCCCGTGTTCCACCTTGCGGGTAGTCAGTTCTATTTCATCAGTCAACGTAAAAGAATTAATTCCCCTTGCAAGCAATTGCGGAATATGTGCATTCATACGCGGCTTGAAATGCTGCCATTCACGTTTCTCTTCCTGTGTCCATGCCATCTCGGCAATAGCAAGCAAACGAGGAAAAATCATATACTCCAGATGTTTCTCGTCATTAATAAACTCCGCCCATGCACAACCTTGCACCCCAATCACCCGTCCGGCATTCTCCGGACGAATCCAGGCTACGCTATTCGGTTCAAGAAACTTTCCCTGAATCATCTGCTCATTGCGGACAGCGCTTTCCGGAGTAGTGGCAACAGGACAAATGCTATACATTTTCTTTATGGGAGAATATCCGGTCATTGCCCGTGGTTGCGTATCCGGAGTAGCCTGATACCAATCGAAATAAAGTGCGGCACCCGGTGTAAAAACAACCTTATATCCCTTGTTCGCCGCATAAGACGCAAACTCCTGCCCCCGATAAGAGACAACCGTAGAAGCAGGCTGCAACTGATTCTTTGATATTTCATCCCAACCTATCATCATTTTTCCTTTCGACGTAAGAAAGGTTTCCATTCTCCCAATCATGTAACACTGCAATTCATCCCAATCTTTTATCCCTTCCTTCGTCATCAGAGCCCGGCATTTCGGACAATTTTTCCATTCTACTTTGCGGGCTTCATCACCGCCAATATGAACATAAGCCGAAGGAAAAAGGTCGATAACTTCCGTCAGGACATCTTCCATAAAAGTATAGGTCTGCTCATTACCGGCACAAAACTCTCCACCGGCATAAGGTTTGCCCATGCAGCAAAGTTCCGGATAACCGACAAACACTTCATCCGAATGAGCAGGAAACTCAATTTCCGGAATTACCTCAATACATCGTTTTTCCGCATAAGCCACTATCTCCCGTATATCTTCTTTTGTATAATAACCTCCATAAGCGTTGGGGGTTCCTTCAGGTAAATAGGTGCGGTCTTTTTTATCCCACCATTCCACCCACTCACATTGAGTACGGAAAGCGCCCATAGAGGTTAATCGGGGGTATTTGTCTATTTGTATCCGCCACCCGCCGTTATCGGTCAGGTGAAAATGAAATTTATTCAGTTTGTAAAAGGCCATTTCATCCATCAATTTCGTAATTTCCTCTTTAGGGAAGAAATGCCTTGACACATCCACGTGCAACCCGCGATAGCCGAAACGGGGAGTATCTTTAATTTCCACGCAAGGTATTCCACGAGAAGATACCAGTTGCCTTAACGTCTGCTTACCATAAAAAGCCCCTTTCCCGGTAGCCGCATTCAAATGAACAGCCCCGGAAGATACAGACAATTCATATCCTTCATCTCCCAACTCATTATAAGAAGCCGAATCAATATGGCAAGTAATAAACTTATCTGCACCTTCATTTACAAACCTGGTACTATCTATCTCGAAAAAGCCCTCTTTTATCTCCATGTCATTCGGAAGGGGAATCACATTGACTTGCCCCCTGTCCGGAGTACAAGCAACGAGTCCTGCTACCAAACAGTAGCAGTAACCTCCTGCCATTATCCACTTGCCAAATCCTGACAACAATCTGATTTTCATACCTTTCATGTTTTTATTGATGAATAATATCTACATTCTCCGGTTTATCCACCGTCCATTTCCCGGACTGATGAATAGGAGTGCCATTATAAGTCACCTTATCAAATACAAGTCCGCTAATGGTATTGCCATTGGTATAAATCCCCGAAGCCTGACACCTGTCAGCCTCATCAAGAATCTGAATATTCCGGTACGTCACATTCTTTATCAATGCATGGTCCTGATTTGCTTTCTGCCAAATAACCATAGGACGTCCCTTTTGCGAGATATTATCAATCACTATATTCTGAAATGTAATATTCTCGATCGTTCCGGAAGTGGCGCCACCCGAAGGATACTGGGAAATCGAAAGCCCCGCACCGTCACAATTCAACTTGCTACTGCTGGTTTCAAGCAAATTGGTAGGATATTCCATAATCACACAATCCTCTATCGTGCAATCACTTATTCCTGCACGAGTATTTGTCCCGCTCTCGGGACCAATAACAATTCCCCGTGCATAATCCGCCCAAATCAAATTATTCTTTATACGAATATCCCTGGTTGCCGTCACCGAAAGGGAATTCACCTTCAAAGTAATGCAGTCGTCGTATGTACGTATGAAACAATCCTGAATCGTAGCATCCGTCACACTACACAAGTCAATACCGTCTCCATTCAATATCCAACACAGGATATTAATGTTGTCAATCATCACATGGTCGGTGTTATAAACAGACAATGTCCAATTGGGGGAATCAACAACAGTAATGCCGGAAATCGTAAAATAGCCTCTGTTGGACAGCCTGTTGGCATTCGTCTCTATCAACAAGGCACCGTGTGCATAGGTCTCTCCTGTATGAGCCAGTTTGGCACCGGACAAGATTCCGCGTCCCGTAATGGTCACATGGCTGCCGGAGACTGCAACCTTACCATATACAACCGCTCCTTCATCTATATACAGCGTTTCTCCTTCTTTCAATGTAATCCGCTCCGGATTATGTTCACCCGGACCATAATACTTCATACCTGCGGGCAAATTATCCGGGTCGGGACGGTCAGGATCAGGACGATTCGGCAATATCATCAGATTGTAGAACCGGTCACCGTCAAACTCCACAGACACTTTCCGCTTTTCCCACTGCGGCAAAGTAAACTCAATCGTGTTGTCCCCCACATTGACAGGAGTGATTCCATACATACTCGGACGAATTTTCACACTGCCGAAGCTTTTCTTCTTTTGCACTCTGATTTTGACAGGTGCGTCAAAGTCATGCGTAAAGTTCACAAAACTCATCGTATCCCTTAGCCTCTTCGAATTGTTCCAGTCATTCCAAATAGAGCCATGATGTCCCGGAGCATCCGAACAAAGCGCATAATGCACATCAACTTCTTTCCAAGTACCGTCTTTCTGCAGGACAGACACCTTATAATAACGATTTTCTTCCTTTACCGGCGCCTCTTCTTTCAGTGGAATATCCACTGTATGACTTGTCCATTTTGACATCCCGTAGACTGTATAACGATATATCAGTCTGCATGTTCCGTCCACTTCATAGTTGGCAAAATCCACACTCATTTCCAAAGCTTGCCCGGTCTTGATCCCGGCAGGGATAAGCAACGTCTTTTCCACCGTTTCACCATTCTTCAATGCCAGCTTGCAGGCCAAATTCCAACGGCCGGAATCCGACATCGGAAAAACAACAGTCTCTTTTCCCGACTCCTGCTTTGTCACCCGTATCTCCTTGTCAGCAGACAAGTTTCCGACCGATTCCAACTCACCGGAATAAACTCTTACCCGATTTGCCATCCCCGGCAACACAAAAGAAAGCGATTCGAACGCTTCGGGAGCATGTACAAAATCCACTTTCATAACAGAAGTGACCGGTTTCAACGACAATGTATTCCCTTCTTCGGCTACAACCGTCATCTGTCCCATCCATACCTGTGGAATATCTTCATTGACATCCTTCACAGACAGATGATAAGAAGACAAAGGTACACCCGAAGCCATGGAACCCCAAGAAAGGTTCTCCTTACTTTCATACGCCAGTGCCACCATTCGGTCGCCCACAGAAGAAACAAACAAAGAAGCGTTATCCGATGACTCCTGCACCTCCACACACTCTTTGTTTTCAAATACAAACAGCGCATGCGGCCAGTTCTTCAAGTCCTCGGGCGTATACCCCACCTCGTTGCCGAAATCCACCCGGATCCCCTCTTTCTGTTCTTCGTCTATCCTTTGTTCATCGTTCTCGTCAGAGCACGAAAGTAAAAGAACAGGCAACCACAAAACTCCGATGAGGAAAAGCAGCCGATTCACTTCAACAGCTTTTATTTTAATTACTTTCCCAACCTTCATTCTGAACAAGATTATGATTTTTGAATAATTCAACATCCTGAATCGGATAATAATTCATCCGCTCTTCCCATATCCTTTCCTGCACCGTTTTCTTCTCATAAGAGTAAATATACCCTTCCCCGCTCTCGTCCTTTACGGCTGTAATAGAGAGCCCTTCTATCCGGGTCGTTGAAGTTCCTGTCATCCAACGTCTTATATCCCAAAAGCGATGTCCCTCGAAAGCCAGCTCCACACGGCGTTCATTACGCAAACGCTTTTTAAAAGCATCATATCCAGTCGTTTCAACAGCGTTCATATCTACCCTTGTACGAATCATATTTACAGCCTCACGAGGTGATACCGTATACTGAACGTTATCCAAAGTCCCCTTGAAATCCGGTTCTTTTGTTGCTTCCAGCAAAGCCTCCGCATAGTTCAGCAAGACTTCCGCATACCTGAACAAAGGCCATATATGTTGATATGAGGTAGCACTTCCCGTAGTCAGGTCGGTAGCTTCTTTCAAGTGTTTACGTAAATAATAGGAAGTAGGAGAAGCTCCCTCTTTAGGAAGTCCGTTCATCCCTCCGATAAAACTTTCCACTACCTTGTCTTTGAATGTCTGTCCGTTCATCAATACAGTCTGTGCCAATCTCGGGTCTCTCTCCGAAGGTTCCAAAGCTTTGTTGCGATGTTCCGGGTTATTCCAGTCGAACGGAGTGCCATCCCGCATATCAAAAGCCTCAACCAAATTGTGTGAAGGGCACACTCCCGAGTTACCGCCTTCATATCCTATCGGAAAATTGGCACTCTCAAAACTATTGCTCACCCCATTCCATCTGCCAAAAATAAAATCAAGAGAATTGGGATTGTTAATCACCTCTTCACCCGGTTTTTCCTGATAGACATTCAAGTCTATAACCGCTTTGGCAGCCTTGGCGGCCTTCAACCACTTCGCCTGGTTGTCCGTCGAGTTCAACGGACTGGCAGCATACAGCAGCACTCTTGCCTTCAACGCCAACGCCATTCCCTTGGTGGCTCTGCCTACCTCGTCCGTAGAAGTCATTCCCTTAAACGTGACCGGCAGAAACTTCGCAGCCTCGTCACACTCCCCGACAATCCAGTTGACAGCTTCAGCAAATGTAGCAGGCTGCAATTCATTGACTTCCTCCAGCGTAAACTGCCGGTCGGCAATAATAATATTCTTATAACGTTTCAATAACTCAAAATGGAAATAGGCCCTCAATGCCTGTATTTCATAAGGATAAAGCTTCAGTTCCTTTAATTTTTCCTCATATTTCTCCTGATACTTTGCAGCGGGAAAATCTGCCGGACAATGTTCGATGAAATAATTGGCTGCGGCAATCGCCCGGTAATAATATTCCCATACATCGCCTATCGGTGCACTTGTATTCCAGCTACCGTCATAGAATCCTTTGATTCCGTTTGTACTCCAGGCATTCACCGCGTCGTCCGTCGCCGCATCTATCATGGTCGAACACACTTCGCTGTACCCGTCTTTCAGATATCCGTAGACATTGGTAGCAACCGCCTTCGTCCTGTCGAAAGTAGAGAACTGATATTCCACCGAATTATATCCGGATTCATTAAGCTCCAGAAAATCACTACAAGCAGTTGTCATCCACAAGCAAGCTGCCAAAGCCAATAGATTATATTTTTTCATACCTTGCTTCTTGTTTAAAATAAGACATTGATTCCAATCAAATAAGAACGCGATGAAGGATACTCCATATCCATCTGTTCCGGATCCATAATACCGACATGGTCTATCGAAAACAGGTTCATGCCTTTCAGGAACAACCTGCAATCACTCATCCTCATCTTTTCTGCAAACCGGGCAGGAAGTTTGTAAGAAAGTTCCAGCACACGTAATTTCAGATAATCCCCCTTTTCCATCCACAAGCTGCTCGTCTGAAAGTTGTGATTGTTGGAAAGAGTAGTCAGACGCGGATATCGGGCATCCGGGGTGGCATCCGTCCAGCGGTTCTCCAGATAATGTTCAGACACGTTCTTATCATTGCCGTACAACGGATGATAAATACTGGCTAGCATAGTCGATACGGAACGGTGCGCCACTCCCTGAAAATGGGCTTTTATCCCCCAATTTCTATAATCCGCCCCCAATGAAAACCCGTAATAGATTTCGGGCAGAGTGGAATACTGCTGATGGCAATGATCGTAATCGTCAATCTTTCCGTCGCCATTCAAATCCTTGTATTTCACATCTCCCGGTCGAAGTTCGGACTCATACGTAGAAACCGGCAGTCCGGGAAGCAGATTTCCCTGTGCGTCGAAATCTTCCTTCTGATACAGTCCCTCTGCCATCAGCCCGTAAAGTTGCCCGATTGAATTGCCTGTCGCATACATATATTTATAAGGATGATATTCCTCATTGATATTGACTATTTCATTCTTGGCATAAGAAAAATTCCCCTTTATGAAATAACTGAACTTATCAAGCTGCTGTTGCCATCCGAGCGTTATCTCTCCACCATAATTCTTCACTTCACCGGTAAACAACGAACCTACATCCCTACCTACCACAGAAGAATATACTCCACCGGCATACTGTCTGATATTTTTCCTCCGGTTATAGAAAGCGTCTACCTGCATGGAAAGTCCCTTCCAAATCCCGACTTCCACTCCGAAGTTTGCTTTATATTCCTTTTCCGGCTCGATCCCCTTCGAAGGAAAACCACCCTGTGCCAATCCTCCTGTAGAAGTAGTACCTACGAAAATATATTCCTGTCCGGGACCATTGAACTGTTTGTCCATATCATAGAACAGACGGGAATCATTGCCGGTGACACCGAATGAAGCACGCAGTTTCAAATAATCCAACACGGAGAAACGATGCATAAACTCTTCATTGGAAGCAATCCATGCTACGGATACAGCCGGATAAACACGATACTTGTCACCCACCGGCATTTTCAAACTTCCCGAATAAGAGCATACCACATCTGCCAGATAACGGTTGTCATAATTATAAGAGAGATGAGCCATATAATCACGGAATGCATTCGTACCGTTGGCACCGAGATACTTCCGCCGTCCTTGCGAATAAATACCCGCTACATCCAAATGGTGTTTTCCGAAATCTCTCTCATAATTCACTTTTCCCCAGATATAAGTACGCATCACCTGTGCCTGCAAACCACTGGCAAAACTCATTTCCGTATCATTACCATATCGGGAATACGACAAATCCGAAATATTCCCGGCAGCATCACGCACAGGAGTGGCAATAGAATAGGCATAACTCTTGGTTCTGAAGTCCGCTATATCCGCCGAGTTATCATAGGTCACCCTCACTTGTGCGGAAAGTCCCGGAGTAATCATCGACAAATCCTGCTCTATCGTCAAATCCGCAAACAATGTACGCTGCAAAACCTGCCCATATCCGTTAGCTGCCTGTACTGCAAGCGGATTCGTGAACATCTGGTTCTTTGCCCATACTCCGTTACGGTCATATATAGGCGCGGCTATCACTGGAGTATTATAGACATTCGCAAGGGAAGTACCGCCCGTCGGTTGCTGATACTGCATCAAGCGTCCCATAAGATTCATGCGCGCCATCGTAGTCGGAGAAATGTTCGCTTCAAGATTCGTACGCAGCTTCAAGGCATACATCTCCACCTGTGTAGAATATCCGTCATTCAAATCTGTGTTATTAAAGAATCCGCGGTTGCTCGTATAATTGGCAAATACATAATAGCGCATCCGCTCGTTAGCACCATCAAACGAGAGATTCAAGTCATGATTAAAAGCCGTCTTACGTAAAATCTGATTCTTCCAGTCCACTATAGCCAGAGGAGAAGTCCCGTTCTGTAGTGCCTGTATGTCAGCCTGCGTATAACGGGGAGCAAGCCCGTCATATCCCAACGCTTCATTCACGGCGTTCGCATAAGATACGGCATCCGCCATTCCAGGAATACGGAAAGGAGTCTGTACCGTAAAATTATAACCGACATGCGTGCGCATCTTGTTATTTCCTCCCCTCTTGGTAGTGACGCAGATCACCCCGTCCGTACCACGGTTGCCATACAAAGCCAGTGAAGCAGCATCCTTCAATACGGTTACGCTTTCTATCTCATCCACATTCAGGCTGCCAATCTCTCTTTCCACGCCATCCACCAGCACTAATACCTTGTTTCCTTGATTGGAAGCCATTCCACGTACGTAAATATCAGGGGTAGAATTATACGGAAGCGAACCATTGTGATATACTCCCAACCCCGGAATCAGCCCGTACAATGTATTCAGCGGATTGATTTCTCCGGAAAGTTTCATTTCATCGGCCGACACCCCGTCAATTGCCGCTGTCGTATTCTCTTTCGTCACACGCTGGTCATATCCCAGTTCGAAGAGACGGTTGTCCTTGTCCAGCTTCACCGTCATCACCTCCCCTGTCACTTTCAGTTTACGTTGCAACTGGTTATACTTTTCAAAATTCAGTTCCGCACCTTTGTCAGCCCGGCATTCAATCATACCGTCTTTGTCCGAAAGGAACGACTCGTCATCATTCCCTCCGATGCGCATCATCACTCCCTGCAACGGACGGTTCCACTCATCCACCACACGAATGCGAACATCTATTTTCTGTGCCTTCACCCACGAACATAGTCCGAGAATCAGCATTGCCCCTATTATAAATCTTTTCATCATTGTTTTCATTTTGATTTAACCACTCGTTTTTTACCATCCCGGATTCTGCAAAAGACCATATCCCTTATTAATCTCATCAGAAGGGAATGCGCTCATATACCATTTCGGACTAAAATTCTTTTGCCAGAATCTTGATACAGATTCCACTTTCGGTTGCTCAAAGTTCAGTTGCAGGTTACCTTCGGCAACCGAACCGCTCTTAATCGTCACATTCACTCCATGCAAGGTCTTTTTAAACACATCGGCACGTTTCCAACGGGCAATATCAAACCATCTCACCTCCTCAAAAGCCAGTTCACGGGCACGCTCATCCAGGATTTCCTCACGCAACTCCGCATCACCTTCCAAAGCACATTCGTTATAGACGGGCAACGACTTTCCACTCTGCAAACGATGCAGCAGCGCGTCACTCATGTCGGGAAGCCCTACACGGTTGCGGACTTTGTCAAGCTCTTTATACGCTTTGTCTTTCTGTCCCGTCTCGTTCAGCGCTTCCGCATAGGCCAGATGAATCTCCGCCATTCTCAAATAAGCATAATTGGCAGGGCGGTCATGGAAAGTGGATTGATTGTAATCCCACAAGAACTTACGTATACAAAATCCCGAAGGCGCACGTCCCCCGTCTGTTTCCGAACCTCTTTCCAGACCGCCAATCCACATTTCCGCCGGACGACTTTGAAAATGATCCCCCACAATCATGACCGTTTCATACAGACGGGGATCACGGTCTGTAAACGGATTATTATCTATCGTACCTATTGAACCGTTTTTTTCTATCCACTCTTCATAAGAAGTTTTTTCTCCAGTGGCAGAAGTAAACATATCTACATAATCCAGCGTAACCGCACCTCCGCCATATCCTCGTCCCGCATTTCCGTTCGTATCACTGGAAGGACCGAAATACATCCGGTGATAAGAATCCCCGAAAGTTCTAAGATTACGGAAAGTAGCTATCAGAATCTCACTGTTATAACGATCGGCATAACATCCGGAGAAAGCCTTCCGATATCCCTCCGCATCCCGCGTCTCCGGTTGTACCAACTGGTATACATTCCCGTTCCTGGCATTCTCTGCAAAGAACTCTTCACAAGCCGTTACCACTCTCTCCCACCGTTTCCGCTCATAATTGCCATACCACACCATCTTGTCGATATCCTCCGCCGGTATCTTGCCGACATTGCCTGCTACGGGGCTACAAGCCTCCAAATAAGGTTGATTCGCATTAAAAAGCGGACTGGCTGCCAGCAAAAGCACCCTGACCTTCAATCCCAATGCAGCAGCTTTGGTAAAACGCCCGTCATCTACGGCAGCTACCCGCCATGGCAATTTATTAGCTGCATCGTCACATAAGTTTATAATAAATTCGACTGTTTTCTCGAATGTCTTTCTTGAAAAGTCCACTTCCAAGCTATTAGATGCGTCTATAGAAGAATAAAGCAGAGGAACTCCTCCAAAATGACGTAGCAATTCATGATACTGACAAGCAATAATCATCTGCGCCTCCCCTTTACGTACATTCTTTTCTGCTTCGGTCATATCAGGAACCCGGTCTACATTCTCAATATACAGATATGCTTTACGAATCCCCCTCCATGTCACATCCTGGTTGGGATAGAATCCCATTTTCGTACTTGAGGCCGTATTCTCTGTCTCCGAACTATACGACCCGTTATAATAAGTCGGATAAACACCTCCCCAATTACAATGTGAATTCATGATATCCGTCAATGCGTCCAAATTGTCCCAACCCAGCTTGTTTCCTGCCTGCTGATGTTCAAAATTTCCGTCATTTGCATGTACGGTCAACCCCGTGCGGAGTGTTGCATAGGCTGAGTTCAACGCCCGGTCTGCATAAAGTTTTGAAGAAAATATAGTGTCAATCGTCACATCCACTCCCGGCGCTTTCTCCAGAAAAGCATCACCGAAAGCCAAATCACTGCAAGAGCCCAACATACAACTGGCAGCCATCACCGAAAAATATATAATAACCTTTTTCATACTCTATCGTTTTAAAATGAAATATTGACTCCAAAATTGTAAATCCGTATATTCGGATAGTTATTATTTCCTCCGTCAGTGACTCCTTCCGGGTCAATATCTATATCATTCAAATCGGAGAACAAAGTCAACAAGTTGTAACCGTTACAATAGAACCGGACTGATTCAATCCCCACTTTCTTCAGGAAATCCTTCTGGGGAAGTGTATAGGAAATCTCCGCGGTTTTTAGACGAAGATAAGAACCGTTCATCAGCCACAAGTCAGAAGTTTGCAGATAATGCGACTTATTCATGAACGTCAACCGTGGAAAGCGTGAATTCGGATTCTCTTCCGTCCATCGCCCGTCTGCAAGAAATTTGAGCAACATACGGCTGTTCGTACTGCCGAACGCATTCCGGTATTCACCGTCCAGTATTCTGGATGCATTCATTGCTGCTGTCCACTGCATCGAGAATTCAAAGTTCTTCCATTTAAGACCGCCTAGAAAACCGAATACATAATCCGGACGTTCGGCATATCCGAAGCGGGTTTTATCATCACCGTTTATCACACCGTCTCCATTCAAGTCTTTGAACAAAGCATCTCCCGGGCGGGGAGTGCCCAATGCCATTTGCGGCAGAATCTGCCGGCCGTTCTCATCCTTTTTCAGGTTGCCATCCGCATCGAAGTCATCTTTTTGTAAAAAACGGTCGAAGATATATCCGTAAGTCAAACCGGTGCTCCGTCCCGTTTCAGCCATATAAGGCTCGTTGGGCACTACCTCGTCCATATAAATAATCTTGTTTTTCGCATAAGAGACATTCGCTTTCAGCCAATAGTCCACCTTGCCCGCCCGGTCGTTCCACCCGAGCGACAATTCATAGCCGTGGTTGTTTACCTTACCCAAGTTGATTTTAGGCAGATTGATATCGGTAATGGCCGGCAACGTGTTGCGGGTAGACAATATATCCTTTCTTTTTTCAAAGAAAACATCGGCAGTCAGACTCAAACGGGAATCAAACATTTTGAGGTCAATACCATAATTCTGTTTTGCCACCTTTTCCCAAGTCACATCCGGATTACCCATCGTATTTTCTTTCGCGTCCGGAAGCAATCCCGTACCGCCGTCTTTTCCGAACTGCCAACTGCCCTGTCCTTTTGCTACTGTATTATAACCGCTCCATGCACCTGCCATATAAAGGAAACGGGCATTTTCCATTTTATCATTACCTACGATACCATAAGAAGCACGCAGTTTCAGGAAATCAATAACTTTCTGTTTCTTCATGAATTTCTCCTCCGAGAGAATCCAACCGGCAGAAACCGCTGGGAAAAAACCGAAGCGCTTATCCGGTGCAAAATTTTCCGAACCGTTATATCCTGCATTCAAGTCCACCATATATCGCTTCTTGTATGCATACGTCATACGTCCCACATACCCTACATAGGCTGTCGGTATATCCATATAAAACACTTTTCCGTCTATTTTCGTTTCCGGATAATATTTTTTAGACTGGTTGTACAAGAACAATGCCGATACATCATGGTCACCGAATGAACGGCTGTAGTTCAGGCTGAACTCTCCGTACCAGTTACGTCCCCTGCCAACCTCTTCACCGTAACTCATCTGTTCGTGCAGTCCGCTGACTCCATCCGTCTGATATACAATGGTACGGTCGAAACGCGGATCCCAAAAGTCCATTCCCGGTGTTTCTATCGAACCCAGATAAATCGGTGTACACATGCTGTCCGCTCCCGAAGGCGTCCGAGAAGCTTTCACATTATAGTTTGTGTTATAAGCACCTTTTATATTCATGCTCAATCCCGGAGTTATAAAATCCAGTTTCTGCTCAAGAGCCAAGTCTAGATTCAATACATTGTCCGTATCCACATTATATCCATAATTGTAATAATAGTCCAACGGACACGAACGTTCACCGATAGAAATATATCTATTGGAATAGATATTGGAAATTAGTTTTCCATCCACTATCCCGGGGCTGGAGAAAGGAGTTGACCACAGTACTTTTCTCCACAATTCATCCGTCCGAGGTTCTCTTTTTGCACCGACATGTCCGCCGATATTCACTTTCAACAAAGTAGATTTTGTAATATCAATATCCACATTCGAACGATAATTGAAACGCTTGTATTGATAGTTAGGGTCATAAGACTCTCCCAACTGCTTCAACATACCGTCTTGCAACAGATATCCCAAAGAGACAAAATAACGGAAACGCTCACCGCCACCCGACAACGTCAGGTTATGCTGTGTCTGCCAAGCAAGGTTCTTGAAAAGATAATCGTTCCAGTCAACATTGGGAAACATAATAGGATCTTCATTCGTTCTGAACATATCTATCACAAATGGCGAGAAGCCCAATTGAGATTCCGTCAACGAGGGATTGTCACTTAGTTGCGCTTCATTATATAAGGTAGCATACGTATAACTGTCCACCCCTTTCAGGTTACGCAGAGCCTGGGTCAATCCGAATGAAGAATTCAATGAAATCACCGGTTTTCCGGATACACCGCGACGCGTAGTGACCAACACAACACCATTCGCTCCACGCACACCGAATACAGCCGTGGAAGCCGCGTCCTTCAAAACCGTAATACTTTCTATTTCGTGCGAGTCCATCTGAAAGAAAGAACGCTCCACCCCGTCCACCAGAATCAACGGTTTGGAAAGTTCGTCCGACAAGGACCCCGTGCCACGTATATATATGGAAGGATTCTCCGCTCCCGGCTGACCGGACGGCTGTATGGATGAAAGTCCGGTGACAGCTCCCGAAAGCGCATTTGCTACACTGCCACTGGGAGATTTCAACAGCTCTTTCGTGTCAATGGAAGAAATAGCCGCAGTAACGGACATCTTACTTTGTTTACCGTAAGCAATGATCTGTACTTCCTCCAAGGTTTGAGAATCTTCCGCCAATCGGATAGTGAATCCGGTTGTTTTAGCAGGGGCCGCTTCTTTCGAAGCGTACCCCATATATGAAACTTCGAACACTATGGGAGAGATATTATCCGGAATATCCAATGCAAAATTACCATCTATGTCCGTAATCGTCCCGATAGTAGAACCTTTCACTTTAACAGTAGCTCCTACCAAAGGCTCGGACGTCCTGTCGTCCACCACTTTCCCTTTGTAGAGCCTGTTCTTGTTGATATTTGTTGCTGATGGGACTTCCATGATCTCATGCAGAGTATCGTTTCCAGCCACTGCCATTACAGGAAACAATGACAGGCATGCAACAAACAGATACTTGTGTTTTTTCATAATGTTCTCTATTTAGTATTAATTATTTTGCGTCAAATGCCATAACAAATACAGAGCCGTCTGTATCCTGTCCTGCAACCAGCTTACCGTCCACCATAAGCCCTGGTTTCCATGAACCACTCTGCCAGTCGGTTACGCCTACACACATAATGTCTTTCCAGCCCATCTTATTAAGTACGTATGCAGCCTGCAAAGGCGTCAGTTCCGAATCACCCTCATTTTCTTTACTCACAATTGCAATAGCTACCTTACCATCGAAAGTTTTTCCTATCATGATAAACTGACCATACACATTATCACCCATACTATCACTGAATCCATTGTTGCCCAATACCTGCTTGTAAGTGAGCGCCTGTCCGTCTTTGGCAAAGCAAGGATAACCGTAAGCTGCAGATACTACATTCCAGTCACCGCTCAAATAGTTATGACAATCGTAAGTCAACACATTTGGAAAGTTATAAGGTTCTGCATAAACTTCTCCCAAATCTTCGCTGGTATTAGCCTCATAGAATTTAACCTTATGCAATTTTGTTTTGCTTCCACCCGTATTCATAGTGGCTATATCACACAAGAGCTTACCTTCTGCCGTAAATCCGAAATGCCAACCAAACTGAATATTCTCCGGCTGTTTCTCTATCCAAGGCAATTGCCAAGAATATACCTTATTATTGCCATACAGAATACCTCTTCCGCCCTGACTACCTTTAGAGCCGATAGCACGACCGGTCACAGTCACCAATCCTTTCACCTCAGACAATGTGAGACTATTCTGATCGTCTATTTCCATTCTACCTTTTACTTTAGCAGCATCCATCGTAAGTACTGTAAGATTCACATTCTCATAGTTTTCAAGTCCCGGATAAGTTGCAGGATCTTTCAGATCTCCCAATACCGCCATCGCTTCCGTCTGCGTCATTCCCGGATAATCCTCATTAGGGTTCCACCAGTCGGGATTCGGTTTCTTGGTAGGTTTCTGTTTAATCACATTATTCAGCAGCGTCGCTCTCATGATTGTGATATAAGGATATTTCTCCTTCACGGTTGCATCTGTGATGTCGACAAATCCCAAATCTTTTGCCGGAGTCATAATAGCCGAATAATCAATCCTCAATGTATAGGGACGGTTGCTGCCTGCCACTTTAATATTTACTGTAGCCGGTTCATCAGAAAGGTCGAATACGACAGTCTCAACCGTAGCGCCCGCCATTAATGCGCCCTCTGCAAAGTTCAGTTTGACGTTGCTTCTATCCATATTCCGGTCATAAGTGATCACAAGCTCTTTTGTCGCATTGTTTACTGTCAGTTTATATCCGCCATCTACCGTAATTTTGGAAGAGTCAACAATCGGTAACGCATTGGAAGTTACTATTACCTTATATTTCACCGTTTTCCCGTCCGGTCCCTTAAAATATAAGTCAGGATCATCCGTCATATCATAACTATTCACATCTGTAGGATAGGTGAGCTGATAACCGGTATTTACTTCAACTGTCAGTTTACAACCAGAAAAATTCTCGGCCTGGTCAAAAGCAAACGTAATCGTAGTACCGTCTACAGCACCCTGTACTTTTTCTCCGTCAGCTTCCACCTGCACTGATTTGAAAGGAGTCGTTGCGGTTGTTCCGCCATCACCTTCATCACCCATCTCATCATCACTGTCCGAGCAGGAAACGCCCAACATTATTCCCAAAATAGAGAATAACATCCAAAAACATCTTTTTAGAAATAAAGATTCTGTTTTCATAATCTTAGAAATTAATTAATAATAATGTTATGTTTTCATAGCCGGATTATCGGGCTATCGACGCAGCAAAAGTAGGTTTCATCTAACGAAAAAAGGTCGAAAATTTACCGGAAAAACTCTCTAAAGTATAGAAATACGCACTTTTTGCCGAAATTTTGTTTTTGTAGCCTCTTTTACTCTTTCGATATCGTCGACTGATTCACATCTTTTATGGAAGAGTTATCAAACTGATGCTTCTTCTTTCCGAAAGTGAATCGATAATTCAATGACAGACCAATGATATAGTCATCTATACGAGGCGTACGGGAAATACTTCTCTGTATATATTCCGCTTGCGTAATGTAATGCTTATGTTTTGCTTTGTATGGATTACTGACATTGAGAGAAATATGTAAGTTATTAATGCTATATTGCACGTTAAAATCCAACCTGTGAGGGTTATGATAGATGTCGCCGTTGAAACTCATACTTTTTGAAGGGGACATATAGCCTAAATAAACATACCATCCCTTATTTCTCCAATAAATGCTACAAGGCCAGAAAAAGCTATTATAAGACTTTTTTTCTCCTACATCTATGTTTGTATGATCGTAAATACCCAAGGCTCTGAAGAATAATTTTTGCGGAATAATGGCATAGTCTAAAACGACCTCACTGTGCGACCACAGGCAACTTCCTCCATTAAAAGATTGGAAAACGAATGTATTTCTGTCGGAGTCATAGCGATGGAGAGAATAGTCTTGGTTAGAAAGAGCTTCAAATGACGAATAGATAATAAAAGTCCAACGTTTGCTGACGTTCCAATTATACCTCAATGTGCCATTATATCTCAAGTAATTTTTCAGTTCCGGATTTCCTACGAATAGTTCATATTCATTCATTCGATATTCATATCCGGTACGGTCAGAAAGGCTGGGTTCTCCACTCCTTACCGTTCCGGTCAGCTGCAGAGAGTGCTTCTTGTAATCGTAAGATAACTTCAGGAAGGGAACGAACGCAGTAGTAGTCACACTATTTCCATTCGTTTTGGTATAAGACACTTCTTCTGCCACTTTAAGTTGAAGATTGAACCGCTTTTTTATTTTATAATTATACAAGACAGATAGTCTTGTGTTACTTTGCTTTAAAAAGTGGTCGGACACTTCCCCCTGCATCGTGTTCAAATCATCCGTATGAGTATAATTCTGATAAACTGCCAGCGTTAATGCGGAATTGTTCTTGAATGTTTTTGAATAGTTTACGTCTACATTTCCATACCAACTTTTTTCATCCGTTCCGTTGCGATAGGCGGAAACAGCTGTTTCTCCCTCTCGTTGCTCATACCAACGGTCATACCGGTTATCTCCGTGACTTCCATAAAGACATAACTTTATTTTCTGTCTGCGAGGCAAGTCACGTATATAATTAAGTTGGAGCGCCGGATTTAAGCTTGTAGAATTTCTCCTTTCCTGTTTAGTCAGGAGTAGGGGATTATTACTATATTGCTGGCTGACCCAATTATCGATGTCGCTACTCTTTCTATTCATTCGGAGCGAACTGTAAAATATTTGTTTTTTATCTTTGAAGATGTAGTTCATGTACGCCTGTAGGTCGTTGTTGTTGTTCGACGAAGGCAGTTGCTTGTCTGTTCTGACAATAGCTTCGTTCGGGAATAGATAGGTGGTCTCCAATACACTTTCCGGATGGGATTTGAAGTGATTATAGTTGTCCGCCACCGAAACTGTCCACTCTGATTTGCCTTCAAAGAACTGAATCGTTCCTCGCCCGTTGCCTGTGAGGCGGTTTAATTGGTGATTGGCGTTCAATGCCACCGAACCTGCATAATCCCTCTCTTTCAATATATAATCAAATATCACATCCGCTTCCGGATAATCGGGACGGCTTTGCGAATAAAAATCAATCCGCTTGATATCATTAGGATTCAAATTCTGCACTTCGCCCGACGTAGCTTCACGGCCGTCAATGCACAATAACACATTCTTGCCAAAATATGAGATAGAGGAGCTATTCGCAGTAACTCCGGGAATCATTAACATTTCTACCGTATTGTAACCATTATAGGCATGGCGCAACTGGGCGCGGGTAAGATAATACATCGTCTTGTCTTCCATCTTTATTTCATTGGACCCCAGTACCGTCACTTCCTGAAGCTGCTCCACCTGTTTATCCAACCGGATATCTCCCAAACGTACGAAAGATTCTTTTGTCGGATATAAGGTCAATATCGTCTCCTTGTAGCCGAGATAGTTGAACCGCAGTTGGTATCTTTGCTCTTTCAGGGGGAGCCGCAACGTAAAAAGCCCTTTCATATTGGTTGTGACGCCTGCAACAAATATTGTATCCGAGGTATAACAACGTACGGTAGCCGACTCCAAGTCTTGTTTTTCATCACCTAACAAGTGCCCTTGCACTTGCATCGTTTGGGCTGTTATTGAAAAAGAAAAGAAGAAGAAGAGTAACAACATGATAAAATAAAGTTTCTTCATAATATTATTAATCGTTTGAATAATAAACTCTTATAACCTTTGGCAATTAGCAACTAATAATCGCATACAAAGAAGCGAATTACTAACCGAAAAAAGGTCGAAAATTTACCGGAAAAACTCTCTAAAGTATGGGAATATGCACTTTTGGGAACATATTTTCTATTCTTAGTGCTTTCATCCTATTCAAGCAAATTTTATGAAAAATCAGACTCATTCTTGCTCGTTTCCGGCATAGTTTAGTACCTTTGCCGATAATAAATAACCATCAACATCCATAAAATAATGACTCCTCATTTCGACTTCTCCGAAGTCCCCTACTCCTTCGGCCTGTGCGCCGCCGAAAACTGCCCGAAAGCCTCAACCTGCCTGCGCCGGATTGCCATGCAGTATGCTCCTGTCAACAGAATTTTCCTGCCGACGATGAACCCTAACCGGATAATAGCCGGAAAAGGTAAATGTGATTACTATTGTTCGAACGAGAAAACCCGCTTTGCACTTGGCTTTACACGCACGGCAAATGCACTCACCGTGCGAATGGCAAGTACATTCCGCTACCGGATGATTAGCTACTTCGGACGCAAGAATTACTACTTGAAACGCCGGGGAGCACTGAAAATCACTCCTGCCGAACAGATATATGTCATAAACGTTGCTAAAGAACTGGGGGTAGTACTGAATGACTACTTCGACGGTTATATAGAAGAATATAACTGGAACGCTTAGTCGTTCCTACCATGTCTTCGGAAGAAATTTACGTTTCTACAGAGAACACTGTTATATCCCTTTAGAACCATGGTGGTTTCCCTAAAGGAAACGCCCGTTTCCTCGTAGAGATACGGGCGTATCCATATAGGGAAACTATCGTGCCCCATAGGGAAACGAGCGTATCCAATAAGGGAAACAACAAGGAAACTGTAATACTCTAACAAACAGCTATATATCTTTATCACGCTTTGCCTTGCTCCATGTATTCTTTGGGAGTCATGCCGTACTTTTTCTTGAAACAAGTACTGAAATATTTCGGGTCGTTGAAGCCCACTGCAACGGCAAGGTCGGTAATCCTTATTTTACTTCGTCCGTCCATCAGTTTGCAGGCAGCAGTCAGCCGGACATTCAAGATAAACGCTGAAGGTGTCAATCCTGTCAACGATTTCAGTTTCTCTGTCAGCACTGTACGCGAAGCCCCCATCTCACTGACAAACTCCGCCTGGCCGAACTCCACATCATTCAGATGAGCATTCACGCAGTCTATCGCACGCTGAAGGAATGTCTCGTCAAGTGAAGTATACTCCAGTTTGTCTACTTCAAATACAACCTGCTTACGAAAATCAGCCCCTTTCCGTTCCTGCCGTTTCAGGCAATTCATAATCTGCGCATAAAGCAATGAAAAGTTGCATGGTTTACTGATATACCCGTCAGCCCCGGAGTTATATCCCTCTATCTGACTTTCTTCAGCCCGTTTGGCTGTCAACAGGATGACAGGAATGTGGCAATATTCGAATTTATTCTTTATATACCTGCACAATTCTATGCCGTCCATCTCGGGCATCATAATATCGGAGACAACCAAGTCTATGCCCCCTTCTTGCAGCACTTCAAGCGCCTGTCTGCCATTTATGGCGGTTTTCACACGGAAATAGTTGGAAAGCAGATTAGAGAAAAGCATGCACAATTCTTCATTGTCATCGACAATCAACAGCGTATAGTCCTCCGGATGAAGTTCCGTTTTCTCGTCCGGCTCATCGCCTTCTTCCGTTTCATTGATATAAATCGGAACAGGAAAAGCTGTCTGTCTCTGCGCCGCCACTGTCTCATCGAGCTCTTCCTGTCGGTAGGTTTCTTTATCGACAGGCAGCATGATACGGAAACAATTGCCCGTCTGCTCATTGCTAAATGCTTCGATTGTCCCATGATGGAGAGCTACCAGGTCTTTTACCAATGCCAGACCTATCCCCGTACCTATTGTATTATGTCTTCTGTAATCACCTTCATAGAAACGCTTGAACAATCCGTCTATTGTTTTCTGTGTCATCAGTTCCCCGGTGTTGGTCACGTCAATCTGCAAGGTATATTCGTCCGCCAATGCCGCCCGGACGCATATCTGCCCGCCCTCCGGTGTATACTTCGCCGCATTCGACAAAAGATTGTACACTATCTTGTCGAGCTTGTCGGCATCGAAAAAACCAAAGATGATATCGGGAGTACTTTCAAAAGAAAGAAGCTGGCGTCTCTTGCCAAGCAAAGGTATAAAGGCTTCCGCACAACTGCGCAAAAAAGAAGAGATGTCTCCATAAGATACACAAATCTTCAGATTGCCGCTTTCCACCTTTCTAAATTCCAATACTTGCTGTATCAGACGCATCAGGCGGGTAGCATTGGCAGTCATCACCGTGTACAGTGTGCGTTTGTCTCCCCCGCTCTTCAGGTTTTCGAGCGAGGCAAGAATGATGCTCAGCGGAGTCATCAACTCATGGGTGATGTTTGTAAAGAACTGTAATTTCAAATGGTTAATCTCCTGAATCTTCTGTTTCTCCATCTTGCCAATCTGAATCTCATGCTGCATGCGCATCTTATATCGCAGGAAACGAAAGACAAAATAGAGAATCACCACAATAGCAACGGCATATAGGCAATAAGCCCACCACGTCAGCCAGGGAGCGGGAAGAATACGGACCTTCAGGGTTCTCTCCGTATTTCCCCACACACCATCCTCGTTCGTTCCCTTCAAGCGGAACAGGTAAGTGCCCGTCGGCAGGTTATTATAAGTGGCAAAATGGCGTTGGGCATCCACCACGATTTCTTTATCGTCATAGCCTTCCAGACGATAGGTATACATGTTCTCCTGCGGATTCACGTAATTCAAGAGAGAAAACTCGATAGTAAAGTTATTATCCTGATACTCAAGTGTGATTCCGTCTGTATAGTTCACGTCTTTCTCTGAGAATCGTCGCCTCTCTTCCGGCGTCATGCTTCTCAAAGAGCGATTGTGTACTTTGAAGTCTGTAAACACGAGGGGAAAAGAGGAAGGCTTATAGCCTGTCCTATCTACCATGAAACTTCGTATCCCGTGCGAACTTCCGAACATGAGCCTCCCTTCGGCCAGCCGACAACAGGACGCGCGATTGAACGAAAAAGTTTCCATATCATTGGCTACCGCATAATAGTTTATGTTTTCCAGTACGTGGGCTTCATTCATGGTAAAGGAAAGCACCGTATTATTGGTCGTTATCCATATCTTCCCCCGACTGTCTTCCACAATGTTGGTGATTCCCTTATTCTCTATGGTGGAGAAAGAAGTGATAGTTACAAACATATCCTGCCGGCGGTCGTAGTAAGAAAGACCATTCCACATAGAGCCTGCCCAAATCTGCTGACGGGAATCGACCAACAGGCAAAAGATATTCTGCACATCACGCTTCTGCCCTACGGCGTAGCGCTTGTAAGTCTTGTCCTGCAAGTTGATGCGGACAATTCCTTCATAGTTGGTAGCAATCCATATATTCCGTTCCGCATCTTCCTTAATATCGAAGATACGTGAATGAAGGAATTCCAGTTCCGCACCGGGCATCCATTCCGACAGTTTATGAAACTGATCGTCCGCATCCAGAATATAAACTCCCTGCCGAGTACCTATCCATAAATTCCCTCCCGAATCTTCCATCAGCGTATGAATGCAATCGCTTTCGAATTTCTTCTCGGTCAGGCTGTTCAATGACCTTACTTTATGATTTTTCTCATCATAGAGCCAGATTCCACGGCTATAAGTGCCGAAGCAAATCTCCCCCGTTTTCTTTCTCCTGATAATCGCGTCCACAGCAGACGTATACGGCAATTCCTTGAAATCGGGATGCTCCTGATAATTGACACAAGTATGTGTCCGGTCATTATAAAGAATCATTCCGAAACCGATAATTCCCATCCAATATTCGTCGTTTCCGGCATAAAAGATACTCCGTATGGAACTCGTATTGTACAGTCCTCTCACCGTCTCCAACCGGTCAATGCCGAATTTCTTGTTTTCCGTCTGAATCTTACAAACACCGCCGCCGAACATGCTTATCCACATCTGATTGTCATGCGTACGCTGTATCGAGCTTACTTCATTGTAAGGCAGTTCTCCAATTTCACTACCCGGCAGGTAATTTTCGAAAGAATAGAAATCATTCTCATCGTGCATGATACTCAAACCGCTACGGGTGCCCACCCATATACGATGCGACTCGTCCTGCTCGATAGCATATACGATATTATCAAACAATGAATTCTCCTCACCTTCTACCCGATGAAAACGGTCGTACTGCATACGTCCTGTCGTGTAGGGCGTTTTCAACTTCACAAGCCCCCTGTCCCAGGTTCCGACCCAAATCTGTTGCTTGTCGTCCTGATATACTACATTGGAAAAATACAAGACCGGATCAAGATAGGTGTAAAATTTATTCCGCCCCGCATCGTAACGGTAAAGACCGCTTTCACAAGCTGCTATCCAAATGTCCCCCTGCGTATCTTCCATAATTGACGAGACTCCTCCCAACCGTCGGCTCGACAAATCAATCCGCTCAAATACATCCTCCGCTTTTCTCTTCCTGAAAAGCCCCCGGTCGCCTCCTACCCAAATATCCCCGTTCCTTGCACAAAAGATATCCGCTGCATTCAAAGATTCCAGTTTTTCACTTCCGATGCGCTCTATTACTCCGGTAAGCTTATGCAACTTGAACACTCCTTTTTCCGCAGCAATCCATAAATCTCCATCCTGATCCTCAGTCACAACATTCAGATAACAGTTGAAAGGTAAATTCGTTCCGTCATTCAAACCATAATTCACCACACTGTAGCCGTCATAACGTACAAGTCCGTTGTAAGTAGGAAGCCAAATATATCCGTCGGAGTCCTGATACAGTATCCGCACCTCATTGGTAGGCAATATGCTTGATGAAATGGGAATGAATTTTAAGTTGGAAGTGTACTTCCTCATATTTGTAGCATGGCTGTCCACTGATAGTATGCAGAGGAATAGCAAGAGCAGGGACAAATAAAAATATTTCTTTTTCATAGCAGACTATTTCAGTCAATTAAATCTTAAGTTATGCAAAACTAATATTTTATCAAAAGAATTACAATATATAAACTGAAAATAACTAAAAAACATTGATAAACAAAAATTCGACCAATGCTTAAGCTTAGTAATTCTATAAACATTTTATCTATTCTTTTCTAATCCAACAATAATTTATCATACTAAACATAAAAATAGCCAGTAAAAAACGTATTTTAAAATTCAAAGAAGAGTAAATATCCCTTTCAGTATCTCAAATATATCGAAATATCTGTCAACCTATCGTATTAAGACTTTACCCCGTGTATGTCTCGATTGACATCTGCTGACATCTAACGACACGTGATGTCACCGTTTTGAGAATCAGCATTTTATTCAATTTCAGCCACTATTTTTGAGCTGTCAAACGAAAACATTAATCTCAAAATGATGGATCATGGCACAAGAAAAAGAAGTGAAAGAAAAACCGAAGCGGACGCGCAAAACGCAGAAATCCGCCAAAGAAAAGCCCTATGTGGAACAAATCAACGAACTACTGTTTGTCCACAACAAGGAGGACCCCAAAGCCGGTGTGCAAGCTGTCAGCGAAATTGACGGGGAAGGAAAGGTCAGGACGGTTCCTGCAGAAGAAAAGAACGAAAACTCCTTTCTGAAATTCGAGAAAAACTCCAGTATCCTCGAAAACTTCATCAGGAACTTCTGGAGCCAGCTCAAGGAACCTACACATTTCAGGCTCATACGAATGACCATCCATGATTACAAGCAGAACAGGCAGGCAATCAAAGATTTGTCACAAGGCAAGGAAACGGACGCAGTAAAAGAGTTCCTCAAACGCTACGAAATCCGGCCGAGAGAAAACAAGGAACAGAGTAAGAACGAAAAAGAAACAGAAACAATGGCAAAGAAACAAAAATCAAACCCGCAGGAACAGGTACCACAACCGACAGTTTCAACAGGACAACCGCAGGAACAGCAGGCACCACGCTACCGTTATGACGAGAACATGGTAAACTGGGACGCACTGGAAAAGATGGGCGTCTCCAAAACTTCCCTCGAACAACAGGGACTGCTGGATTCCATGCTGAAAGGATACAAAACCAACAAACTGGTTCCCCTAACACTGACGCTGACAGGTGCCAGGGTCAAACTGGACGCACGCCTCTCATTCATCACCATGCCGGACGGGCAGATCGGTCTGGGTATCCACGGTATCCGCAAGGAACCGGAACTGGAAAGGCCCTATTTCGGGCACATCTTCACGGAAGAGGACAAGAAGAACCTCCGTGAGACGGGAAACATGGGACGGGTGGCGGAACTGAACCTGAACGGAGGATCCTATACACCCTGTCTCATCTCCATTGACAAGAATACCAACGAACTGGTTGCTGTACGACAGGAAAACGTATACATACCAAGTGAAGTGAAAGGTATCAGACTGACAGCGGATGAAATAAACGCGCTGAAGGAAGGACAACCGGTATATGTGGACGGAATGACCTCAAAAAACGGGAAGCCGTTCGACGCCACACTCCAATACAGCGCGGAACGCAGGGGGCTGGAATTCATCTATCCGGAAAGCAAAGGGTTCAACCAGCAGAGCCTGGGAGGCGTACAGCTTTCACCCAACCAGATCAAGATGCTCAGCGAAGGACATACCATCCTTGTAGAGGACATGAAACGCACCGACGGAGCGCTGTTCTCCTCTTTCGTCACGCTGGACAAGGTGACCGGCCGGCCGCAATATACACGCCATAATCCGGAGAACGGGGAAATATACATCCCGAAGGAAATCTGCAACGTGCTACTGACTCCCGAGGACAAGGAGGCACTACGCAAGGGGCAACCCGTCTTCCTTGAAAACATGCTCAACCGCAAGGGGGAAGAGTTCTCCTCCTTCGTCAAACTGGACATGAATACGGGCAGGCCGCAATACTCGCGTACACCGGACGGTTTCAGCGAGCGCCAGGTGCCGGTCGTTCCGGCGGAAGTATACGGGCATGTATTCACGGCACAGGAACGGGCCAACCTGCAGGACGGAAAAACCATACTCGTATCGGACCTGAAAAGCGCCAACAACAAGACATTCAGTTCCTACCTGAAAGTGAACGCAAATTCTGGACAGCTGCAATACTTCCAGGAAAATCCCGACATACGCCGCAATACGGCCCGGCGTGCCGCACAGGCGGACGACACGCAAAACCGGCAGCAGGAACAGAAGAAAGGAAGCAGACAGGCCGTATAAAAAGAATACAAAAAAGAATCATTAACCATTCATAAGAGAAAAAGACATGAAGCAGAATGACAACCGGATATTCAGAAAGGAAGACCTTGACTGGAAAACACTGGAGACCATCGGTATCCACAAAGAAGAACTGGAAAAAAGCGGGGACATGGAACTGCTCCTGCAAGGGGAGGAAACGGAAACCGTCCCATTGAAAATCCGTACTCCCGCACTCCGCTTAACAATGGACGCCACCCTCAGGATCACGGTGGGGACGGACGGAAAGCCGGTAATGGAAATCAACGGGATCAGTCCCGAAGCGGAAAGCGAAGCCGGCGGATAATCCCTGCCCCATACAGACAGAATCAAAAGTATACACAATTTCCCCGTACCGGTTTTATTGCGAAGGTACGGGGAACATCAAATGAAAGAAGATCATGATTGCGATATTGACAGACAAGCCCAATGTGGGAAAAGAGATAGCAAGAATTCTGGGAGCACATACCAGAGAGGACGGATACATGAGCGGGAACGGGTACATGGTGACATGGACCTTCGGCAACATGCTTTCACTGGCCATGCCGAAGGATTACGGGATGGACCGCCCGGAACGCGGGGACTTCCCGATAAATCCCGCCCCTTTCAGACTGATGGTAAAACACATCAGGACCGATACGGGATGGATACCGGACATCAACGCGGTCCTCCAGCTGAAAGTGATCGAAAAAGTATTCGACGCCTGCGAAAGTATCATTGCGGCCACCGACGCCTCCCGGGAGGGAGAAATGGTCTTCAGGTACCTTTACCGGTATCTGGAATGCAGGAAACCCTACCGCCGTCTATGGATCTCGTCACTTACGGACGAAGCCGTGCTGGAAGGAATGGGCAGCCTCAGGCCCGGCAGCCTGTATGATCGCATGTTTCTGGCAGCGGACAGCCGCAACAAGGCGGACTGGGTACTGGGACTCAACGCCAGCTATGCCCTCTGCCAGGCGACCGGAACGGGAAACAACTCACTGGGACGGGTGCAGACACCCGTACTGGCAGCCATAAGCAGCCGTTACCGTGAACGTGAGAACCACATTGCCACGGACACCTTTCCGGTTTTTATCAGCCTGTGCAAAAATAACACCCTGCTCAAAATGCGCTGCACGGAAGAATTCACGGACCGGGAGGCGGCTGCACGGCTTTACAGTGACTGCAAACTGGCCGGACATGCACGCGTCACCGCTGTCAGCAGGCAGATCAGGGAGATAGAGCCTCCAGCCCTCTACAACCTGACCGAACTCCAGAAAGACGCCAACAACTATTACGGAATGACTGCCGGAAAATCACTTGAAATCGCACAGAGACTTTATGAGAAGAAACTGATTTCCTATCCGCGAACTGCCGGACGTTTCCTTCCACGGGACGTTTACGACAAACTGCCCCGTATCATGGAAAAAATCCTGAACAGGAAGGAATTCCGACCGTATGTCAGAAGCATGGGGATCAACATATTCGACCTGCCGGACAAGGTTGTCGACGAAGGACAGGCGGCGGAACACCACGCCATCATCATTACCGATACATATCCGGAAGGATTAAACCGGGAGGAGATGCAGCTGTACATGATGATTATCGGACGGATGCTGGAAGCCTTCATGCCCGCATGCAGGGCGGAATACACCACCGTGGATGCCGTATGTGCCGCACGAAATTTCCGGTGTCATGCATGCCGCATCATTGAAAAGGGATGGTTCGGCATATTCGAAAGGGAAAGCGTCATTGCAGGAAGGGAATACGGCTTATCCCCCATCCCGCAACTGGAAAACGGGGAGACGGCCGCTGTTACCGGATGCAGCCTGATACACAGGAAGGACCTGCCCGTATCCGCATATACCGACGCGGAACTGATCACCTACATGGACACTGCCGGACTGGGAACGCCGGCCACGCGTACAGGAATCCTGCAGACCCTGATTGACCGCAAATATGTACGTTATTCAGGCAAATACATCATCCCCACACGAAAGGGGCTTTACATATATGAGACGGTACGGAACATGAAAATAGCGGGAACCGCACTGACTTCGGGCTGGGAGGCGCAACTGGCACGAATGGAAAGGGGAAAGCTTACACAGGAAGAATTCATGAAAGGGGTACTCAAACTCTCGGGAGAGGTAACGGAAGATATCTTCCGGAAATGTGAAAGATAGAAGCTATATATAGGAACGGGAAATGCAGGCTGAAAAGTCTGCATTTTTTATTTGTCAGACATCTGTTATGCCGCTTTTAGGCGGCAAAGGTACCGGATTACCCCGTATTCGTGTCAAGGCAGCCCTGCGGGCCGGTCGGCTGAAAGAAAATCATCCTCGCTGCGCTCCGGTATTTTCTTTCGCCAAGCCTTGACACAAAAGGGCAATCCGGGGGAAGGAGGCCTGTAAAATCGGGAAAACAGATCCCGAAGGGATAATCATACACTCATAAAAACAACAAGGACATGAAACAGAAATCCATCGCAAGCATCTGCAAGCCGGCGGTCACACTGCTGGCAGCCGCAGCAATAATCCTGCTATGCCGCAAAGGCATAATTCCGGTATATACCATCCTGTTACTGACAATGGCGGAAGGCATAATCCGTATTTTACTAAGGCTCCTCCCGTTCCTGGCGACAATTCTCAGCATTCTGATCCTTATCGGAATGATATTATAAACCCTTAAACAACAAATGAAATGGAAACAAGGAAATTCACCCCGTCAGCTCCGGTCGCACCCGCACTGTGGCCGACAACGCGCAGCATCAGGCCTGCAAAGAGAAGATTTCCCAATACGGTTGATGAGCCCAGAAACATCGGGTATTATCTCAAGCCACTGCTTGACATCACGAAGCGACCGGACAGAGACGAAATTCTGAAGACATATCTCAAGGAAACCTATGTATAACAATAAAAAAACAACCATTATGTTTTTCCAATCAATTTATCAGATGATGTCGGCAGGCACAGACCTGAACATCAACATCAGGAGAACGGACGGAAAACTGTCCGTAGCGGTAATGCCCAGGCGTACAACACTCAAGGATGAAGCCGGACAGGCCATCGTGCCGCTCATACTCAACGGCACCCCCATGGAACTGGACGGACAATTCCTGCAAATCATCACCACACCGCTGCAGAAAGCGCAGGGAATCCTCACCAACCTTGAAACCTTCGAGCAACAGGCACGGCTGACCGCAACACAAGGCAAGGCGACCGGAACCGCCAACGACAAGAAGACAAAAGAGGCACGTGAAAAACAGGAAAAGATGGAAAAACTCCTCAAACGTGCGGAGGAGGCGTTCACGGCAGGAAAATACTCGGAAGCGACAACCTGCCTCAGGCAGGCCAAGGTACTCGCAGATACGGACAGGCAGAAACAGATAGAGGCAAGGATACAGGAAGTGCAGAAGGAGTCGTCACAGGGCTGCCTGTTTCCTGAAACGGATACACAGCCGCTCCCACAACAGCCGCCCGCAAACGGTACGGCGAACGGAAACCGGCCTGACGGACAAATGCGGATGTTCACGTCACAACCTCCACAACAGCCTGTACAGCAGGCAATCCCGCAAACGGTACAACAACCGGTGCCTCGGCCGCAGATAGTACAGCCGCAGCCCGTACCACAATATTATCCGGGAACACCGCAACCCGTTCCCCTGCAGCCGCAAGCAACCGTCATACAGACAACCCGGGAAAATACGGGCAGGGAATACCAGTCACCGCCACAACCGGCCACAGAAGCGCTCACTTTTGACAAGGACGATGAAAATGACAGGGAACTGTTGCGTGAAGACCCGTATGCGGAATACATAGACTTCCCGCAGGAATGCCGTATGAAGGACGAGACACAGGCGGAGCTTATATGTTGTTAAACCATTAAAACTTTAAATAATATGGCACTTGATATCAAAGGACTCAAAAGAGTATTCATCCTGAAAAAAGGAAATGGCACCCTGACACTGGAAGACCCGGACAGCAGAATGTCCCTTTCCGAAGTGACGGACTTCTATTCCATAAACTATCCGGAACTGACCACGGCAACCCTGCACGGGCCGGAACTCGAAGAGGACCGCGCGGTATACCGGTTCAAAACCACCATAGGAACGAAAGGATAAGCCATGGCAAAGAAAACAAACCCTAAGAAAAAGGAGGAGACAGCATGCAGACAGCTATCGGAACTACAAACGGAAGACCTGGCACGACTTATTATCAGCGAGGCCGGATGCACAGACATCAGCCGGGGAACCGGCAGCAGAAAGAAAAGAAGGCTGCCGCCGGCAGGAACCGTAATGATTTTCTAACGGGGAGAATTCTCCCCGTTACCCCCGATTACTATATGGAGAGCCGCGCGGGAGAAAAAATCAACCTTACGACAAGGGAGAATTTTGATTTCCTGTACCGTTCGGCACTCAGATACAGCGGGCTTGTCGGCCTCAGGCTTCCTTTCCGCCCGACCAGGAAATCACCGAGGATGAACATCATCAAACTGTACCGGGCAATGGACACCATACTCCCGGAGCATGTCAACCTGGAAGAGGAGAACGGAAGGCTGTACTTCTGCCTCTACCGGTTCCATGAGTGGCCGGAGTATAAACTGTTCTGGATACCGCTGGAATTCACGGAGAGACTGCCGGAAAAACTCGGAAGGATAGCACTGGAATTTATCCGACAGCTCGCCCGACACCATGGCATACCCAAAAGCACGGATACCAGCTACTACGAAATGGCACACGATTACCTGGAAGACTACAGGCTCTACGACGAAGAGGCGACGGCAGGAGAGATCAGACGCAAGGCCGCACTTGCCAGACTGTATGAAAAAGGGAAGGCGCACCGTATACTGAAGAGAATGGACAATCCAAAGGGATTTCTTGCGGACCTGGAGGGGGAAATACGGAAATACCATACAAAGAAGAACTATGAGCGGGCATTGCTGGAACTGCTCACGGAAGGTACGGCATACATTTCACACGGCAGCCCGAGCATCATGCAATACTCCTACGACTGGGCATACGAGGAGGCACCTGATTTCAGGCCGGTGGGACTGGAGACGCAGATCATGGTCACCTGGTCGGTAAAGGACGCCATGAACGACGAAATGGAAAGCTATTTCAACTCGGACTACCAGGAATCATACGCGATCACACCCGTCACGACATTCCACCTGACGCCGGACACGGAAAAGCCTTTCTCCATGGATGACTTTCCGGAGCGGTTCTCCCAATGGCTCGCACGCTTCACAAAACTCATTACAAACAACTTCTAATAAAACAGGAAAATGAATGAACTGACAATACAGATGCAGCAAATCATGCATCCCAGAGCGGTACTTGTCGCCTATGAATGCGAAACGGCAGGTTACTCGATCCCGCGAAGTTATCTCGAACTTAGGCCTGTCAATGAGAAAGGACGGATGGGAGCCGGCATTCCGGTAACCTATGAGTTCATGAACTCACTGGTGGAATCATACACGGAAAGCATGAGCGGAATCCCGCACGGACGCATCCCCGGGAACATGCTCCTGTGCGACTCCAGAAAAGGCCGCGAAAGGTACATATGGTACAATCCGCCGCAGAAGAGAAAAATGTACTTCCAGGACGGGCTGCACATTACAAACGGGACATTCAACGTACCGGGCGTCATCTACGTGGTGGAACGGGAATGCATGGACATACACGCCTTCAAGGGAACAATCCCCGAAGAGCGGACAGAACTGTATCTGGCACCGTTCTTCAATGTAACCGGGGCGGACGTCTGCCTGGGCAACTCATCGCTAAAGAAACCGCAGGACATGGATTTTCATGAATTTCAGGAATACTGGGAAAAGCGTTTCTGGATGAGCGAGTTCTCACATTTGGGAGGCGGCAGGAACCCGACCCGCAGCAATCTGGTTTCAGTAACAGAACATGTACGGAACAATCCGTTTGATTACAGCGAGTTACAACAATCCGGGAAGAAACTTAAAGACATACTGGCATGAAAAAGATTCATTATACGGACAGCTACCTGCTGAAACCTTACCATCCCGTCACCATCCATGTTGCGGGTGCAGGGGGCACGGGATCACAGGTCATAACCAACCTGGCACGCATGAACGTCGCGTTGCAGGCACTGGGACATCCGGGACTGCACGTCACCGTATTCGATCCCGACATTATCACGGAAGCCAACATAGGACGCCAGCTTTTCAGTGAGACGGAGCTGGGGCAAGGCAAGGCGACAGCGGCCGTCACACGCGTCAACCGTTTTTTCGGAACAACATGGACGGCGGAAAACTGCCGCTATCCCGTACGGAAAACACAGGAAAACAGGGATGACAGGACAAGGCCGGCAAATATCATCATCACCTGCACGGACAATACCCGCTCACGACTGGAACTGTGGAGATTCCTGAAAAAATACAGGGAGGCCTCCGTAAACAATGAAAGGGCGGTTTATTACTGGATGGATTTCGGGAATGCGCAAACCACCGGGCAAGTCTTCATAGGTACTGTCCGCAACAAGATACGGCAACCGGCATCAAAAGAATTCATGCCGGTACCCGGAATGAATGTCATCACCGAGGAGGTGAACTATTCCACAATAGAAGAGAAGGACTCCGGACCGAGTGCTCACTGGCGGAAGCACTGGAAAGACAGGACCTGTACATCAACTCCATACTGGCACAAGTCGGCTGTGACATTCTATGGAAGATGTTCAAGGAAGGAAGAACCCTGTACCGGGGAGCATATATCAATCTGGACACACTCCGGGTTAATCCGATACCGGTATAAGCCATGTGAAACAGACAGCCTCCCTTGCCGCCAACAGTTGCTGCGACAAGGGAAGCATCGGTATTTTTTTTCAATCCGTATAAAACCGGAACCGGATTCAGGACTTAATCCGCACTAATCCGGCAACACCCTTTCCTGTTTTAACCAGTTCGTATTTCTCAAGCCTTTCATACAATTTGCCAAGCGTCCTGCAGCCATACCTTTTCACTTTGAATTTGGGCATCAGCTTCTTCAGCGCACCTCCAATCAAAGACAGGCTAACCTCCGCCTTACCATCAGCAGCCTGTTCAAAAGCCTTATCAAAGTATTCCATATCTCTTTGAATAAAAAATTCAGGTGTATTTTCCTGAAAAGGCTTCTCCTCCTTCCGGTCAGCTAACAGAAACCCGGTACAGGAACGTACCAGTGCCACCGGCGTCTTTCCCTCCCCGTAACCAAGAACCATCAGGCCACTCTCCCTGATACGTTGTGCCAGCAAGGTATAATCCCCGTCACTGGCAACCAGACAAAAACAACCGACCCGCCCCTCATGCAGGATGTCCATCGCATCCATAACCAACGCAATATCCGTCGTATTCTTTCCCTGCACAAAAGAGGAAGCCTGCACCATCCTGAACGAATAATCCCTTGCCGCATCCTTCCAACCGGAAAGTTTTTTTTTAGTCCAGTCACCATATATACGTCTCACAACGGCAGTACCATAGCGAGATACAAACCGCATCACATCTTCCATCTTCTCGGAAGAAGCGTTATCGCCGTCAATCAAAACCGCGACAAACAAATCTTTTTCTTTTTTCATACCGAATCCTTAAGCTGCAAAAATATAACAGGTTCCCGCAAATATAAATAATTGAACCTATTTTTTCTTTCCCCTCTGCCGCAAAAAATCCTGTATTTCCGAACTACGATAAAAATTCTTACCGTTCTCGTCCGTCTGGTAGTAGCGGATAAGCCCCTTTTCACGGTAACGGGCAATGGTCCGTTGCGTCACGCCCAGAAGCTGCGCAAGGTCACAGTTATCCAGCAAGGTGTCGCCGTCCAGGCAGTCTTTCAGGCGGTTCATACGGTCAAGTTTCTTTTCAAGGCGATTAAAACCTTCCACCATAGTCATTATCATTTTCTCAAGTACCTCATTATCTATATACATCATGGCATATCCTCCATTGTTTTAAAAAGTGATTACCTGAATACTCTTCCTGTGCGCACTACAAGAGTATATTACACTATAATGAAAATTACATGCCGGATTCAAAAAAACGAATCCATCTTTTTACATAACATTCTAATTCACAAAGAAATATAAAATAAAAAATTACAAAAAGCACTGTAAAATGTAATCCCGGATGTTGTAAAGTTCGGGTACAAATTGTAAATACGATTTACAATTTGACCAGCTATCCGTGAAATCTGACGACATCTGCTGACACCTGTAGTCAGAGACTTGGAGACAAACTTACCGGCAGCATATCTTTGCATCGGACAAAAAATCAAAAGCTTATGGAAGTGATCAGTATCGAAGCCACAACATTTGAAGAAATAAAGCAGGCGTTAAGCTCAATTATCCGAGATATCCGGACAGGAAGAGGAATACGGCAGGAGGAAAGACTGACGGAATGGATGGACAATCAGGAAGCATGTATCATGATGGATATCTCTCCAAGAAAGTTGCTTACTTTACGCAGCACGGGAAAAATCCCGTACAGCAGGATAGACAGGAAAATCTATTACCGGAAAAAAGACATCATCACATACATGGAAGGACTGTTACAAAAAGGAAACAATTAAGCAAAGAAATATGGCACATGACTTACTGACAAGGGAAAGTCCGGAGATTATCCGCTTCTTCCAGGATATTGGACACATCACTGAACTCTTAAAAAGCAAACCGGACAGATACAGGCCTGTCCTGAACGGTGACAGGTATATCACCGAAGCTGAACTGTCCGAATCACTGAAGATAACACGCCGGACACTGGTTGAACACAGGACAACCGGACTTATCCCCTATTACCGGCTGGGAGGCAGGATACTTTATAAAGAAAAGGATATTATAAAACTGCTGGATGAAAACAGGATGGAAGCTTTTTAAAAGCCGACAATATAGAAGAGAACGTCTTCGGGAATTTTCCTAAAGACATTCTCTTCATATATATGCCGTTCATTCCAGTATAAATGAATACATTATAAAGTTTTCTGTAATTTTATCCCAATACTATTTGGAGGAATCGAACCTTTTCCATATCTTTACACCGTCAAAAAATGACAGCGATAAAGATTGAAATAATTGAGATTAGGTATATGGCTAATTCAATGGTTTCGATTTTAACGATATAATATTTAGTGCTGTCTATCAGGACTTTAAAAACAAAGAACTTTGAATGTTCGATTCTTGGTGGCACCACTTTTAAGAAAAGAAAGACGATGTAAATCTCTGAATTTCAAAGAAGTTCGGGGATTTTTCTTTTCCAAGAATAGGCAAAATAGTGGGATAAAGGGGGGATCAACGTAAGAATCTGAGGGCTTTCGTTTTTATGCATATAATTTAGCGAGTCTGTACAAGAAAAATGCTTTATCTCTTACTCCTCTGAACTGTGCCCTGAACGCTTTGATTTTAGCATTAAATGACTCTGCTGCTGCATTGGTAGCCCTTCTTTCAAAGAAGTTTATTATATTCATATAGTACGTTTGTATCGAGCGCGCTACCCTTCCAAAGGTGAGAAACCCCGCTTTGTCTACTTCATCATACCACCTTGCAAGCCTTGTCAAAGCTATATCTTTAAACTTACACTGATGATAGATTGATCCTAACCGCATGGCCATATAATATCCTTTCTTTATATCGGGATATTCTTTAAATAGAATCTCGGCCCGTATCCTTTGAGACTGAGTCCATAGAGATTCTTTTTTGTAAAGCAGATAAATACTCCTTGCCAGCAACTGTTTTCTTGTATCTCCATTGGCGAAAACGGGCGCATGATACATCTTTCCGCAGGCCTTGGCGTAAGCTATCTGTATGGACTCTTCGTCCAAAGCCTCCCAGCGAGCTTTCACCCGCATCTCCTGAACCGCTTCATACGCTAATTTCTGTACATGGAAACGATCCGTAACCCGTTTGGCAGCAGGGAAGCAAGTCCGGGCAATCTGTTCCATATTGGGAGCCATATCCAATGTTATCTCACGCACCTGGTAGCGGCGACGACGCGAAAGTTTAAGCAGGACAGAGGTAACCGTGCAAACATCCGTACCTTTAATGATACCAATAATACTGCCTTTACCACCGTGAGTCTCTTTATTAATCAACACAGTATAGAGTTCTCCACGGGAAAGAGCCACTTCGTCAATGCAGACGTAGGCACCAATGTTCTTCTCAAACAGGAGCCAGTTCTCTGCGTGACCAAGCTGATCCCAGTGTAGGTAATTACTTAAATGGTTGCGGTATTGACGTTCCAACAAATCCCCGTCAACGCCATATAAAGTACCCAATAACTTGCAACTGATCGGATAATTATCAATATAGTTCTTTTAAAAAAGACGCAAAGTCTTGCGTCAAACGAGTACCCTCAGCCACCATACGCCAATTGCGGGAAATATACTCATTGCTGCTTTTCAAAATCCAACGGCGACGACGGAGGTTCAAAAAGACTTTCTTGCCACGAAGAGGAAAGTCTTGAACAACAACAGGCTCATAAGACCCTTTACTCTCTGTTTCTTGACCAGCATACTTCTCGGGGAGCTCTTTCCTTCACATCAACAAGATCAAAGTAATCCAAAGTTCCTTCAGGAAGAAGAAGGTGATAACCATTTAACCTCATAAGCTATTAATTTGGAGACAAAGATAACAATTTATATATTTAACCCTCAGGGTTATTCATTGATCCTGAAGGGACTCAGTCAGAAAAACGTCTTCCAACAGTAACATTCCCCTAAATCCCAGAAATCAGCTATCATATCGAATGCTCCGATAGATACAGATCTAATTTCGTTGGGCATATCAGATATTTTCACACTGTTCCTGTTCTCGAGTATCATAGGCAGCAAAAGTCCTATTAAATGTTTCGAATATCAAATCAAAACTTGTATTGCCCAAAGATCTTATTTTCATGTCCGCTTTATACGAATTACAAAATAAAACTTTAATAACGGATTATTGCTTTTCAAGACAGATATTAACTGCATTCATACCTTTCGTACCACGCTCAAGATCAAATGTCACAATGTTGTTTTCTACAATATTGCCAACAACATTATTTACATGGAAGAAATACTTTTCAACACCGTTAAGATCTTTAATAAAGCCAAATCCCCTAGCCTCATTAAAAAATTCAACCCTTCCTCTTAAGATAGCCGGTTCTTCCTCTTCCTTTTTGGGAGTTGCAATGATTATTTCATCGGGATTTATTTCCTCTTTTTTAATATCTTCCGTTGGAGGAGTGGAAGTTATCATTCCGTTCTCATCTACATAAGCAATCATATCTTCAAAGCTATTCGCTTTTCCCGACAATTTTTTGCTTTCTTTCTTCTTTAATTTTTCCTCTCGTTTAGCGAGTCTTTTCTTTTCATTTTCACGTTTACCTACTGTCATGGATTTTGCCATAGAAATCATATTTAATTTATACTTATTTTTAATGAATAATGTAAGAGGCTAATTTCAAAAAGTGAAATTAGCCTTATTGAGTTTCTTACCGGTCAACTTCTGAATATCATTAACCAGTTTACGTTCTTCCTGCGAACAGAATGTAAGTGCTGTCCCTGTATTTCCTGCTCTTCCTGTACGACCGATACGATGTACATACGTCTCGGGAACATCCGGGAGATCATAATTAATAACCATAGGCAACTCACTTATATCGATTCCTCTGGAAGCAATATCAGTAGCAACCATAACCCGGGTTTTCCCCGACTTAAAATTACCCAATGCGGACTGTCTTGCCGCCTGACTCTTATTTCCGTGTATAGCCTGACTACCGATCCCAGCCTTACCTAATATCTTAACAATCTTATCGGCATTATGCTTCGTACGCGAGAAGATAAGTACCGATTGGTCTTCTGCTTTTTGCAAAATTGAAATTAATAATTGACTTTTCTCTTTCTTCTCTACGAAGTACACAACCTGATTGATAGAGTCCACAGTAGACGATTTCGGTGTTATGTAAATCTTCACCGGATTCTTCAACAGAGATTTGGTTAAAGTAACAATGGTGTCAGGCATTGTTGCCGAGAAGAACAAGGTTTGCTTTTCTTTCGGAAGTTTCGGCAATATTCGCTTAATATCATGGATAAATCCCATGTCAAGCATACGGTCAGCCTCATCCAATACAAAATACTGAATAGTATCCAGATGTATATGTCCCTGATTCATCAAATCAAGTAGACGTCCCGGAGTAGCTACCAGAATATCAATTCCCTTGCGTAACATATCAACCTGCGGACGTTGATTTACACCACCGAAGATCACTCCGTGGCGAACACGGGTATATTTTGAATAATCGTCAATGCATTCACTGATTTGCAGGGCAAGTTCACGGGTAGGTGTCAATATCAAGGCTTTGATACCCTGACGCTTGACAGATTCCTTGCTCACGACTTGCAAATGTTGTATGATAGGAATGGCAAATGAAGCCGTCTTTCCTGTACCAGTCTGCGCACAACCTAATATATCTCTTTTTGCCAATGCGGCAGGAATCGCTTTTTCTTGAATTGGGGTCGGTACTGTATATCCTTTTTCTTTGATTGCTTTTAAAATCGGCTCGGTTATATTTAATTCTTTAAATGTCATAAATGTTGTTTTTGCTATATCTGAAAGTAAACCGTCAGAAACATATCTTATATAAATGTTCACGACGAAGTCAATATTGATATAGACTTGTGATTATACTTATTAAACTTTGCTCTTTTTTCCAGAGGCTTGCTTGTATTACAAAAAAGTCTAATAAATCTATTTTCAGAATGGAAAGTGCAGAACTAGAAATTTCCGATATTGCACACAAAAGAGGCAGAATTAGCAGAACTTAAATGTAAAATGATTTTTCGAACTCTCTGTAAAAGGGATTTCCCGATGAATCATGAAACGGAAATAATTTATATATAAAAGCAGAAGACAGAATCTTCTGCTTTTATCCGGGTATTAATATCTTCTGGAGTTATTATAACCACCACGACCACCACCGTGAGACGGTCTTTCAGTGCGAGGGCGTGCAACGCTTACTGAAATAACCTTCTGGTCATATTCAACGCCATTCAATTCGTCAATTGCTTTTTGTCCTTCTGTATCATTCGGCATTTCTACGAAAGCAAATCCTCTGGATCTACCAGATTCTCTATCAAAAATAACCTTAGCAGAAGATACTTCTCCAAACTCTGCAAATAAATTTGTTAAGTCAGCATCATTTGTGCCATAACTTAAACCTGAAATGTAAATGTTCATCTAAAAATTTTATTAAAATAAATACTATTTTGGAGTGAGGAGGATAATTACAGAAGAGGACTACTTGCTAATAATATATTAAAAAGAAGAACTACACAATAATAATTCGTAACTCAAACTCTGGGAACAAAGATAATGTAATAAATCAGAAAAATACGTTTATATTCATTCTTTTTCGGAAGAAAGACGATAATTATCATTTATTAGCACACCATTCACCCTAAATCGGTGAAATACACAATTTCGTCTCTCATTCTTGATATTCTCTCGCAATATATCTACTTTTGTCTTTGTATAACTTATTAAGGGGCACCTCATGAATGTCAGAATAGAACAAAGTTGGAAACAGCAATTACAAGAAGAATTTGATAAACCATACTTCGAAAAGTTGGTTACATTCGTCAAAGATGAATATAAACGGGCACACGTCCTCCCTCTCGGACATCAGATTTTTCATATATTCAATTCCTGTCCCTTCGAAAAAGTAAAAGTAGTTATCCTTGGACAAGACCCTTATCCCAATCCCGGACAATATTACGGAGTCTGTTTTTCTGTACCTGAGGGAGTAGCTATCCCCGGTTCACTAAACAACATATTCAAAGAGATACATCAAGACCTGGGAAAACCAATTCCTGCTTCCGGTAACCTGGATCGCTGGGTTGCCCAAGGCGTATTCCCGCTAAACTCTGTTCTTACCGTACGAGCGCACGAAACCGGTTCTCATCGAAATATGGGCTGGGAAATCTTCACAGACGCAGTTATCAGGAAACTTAGTGAAAAGCGAGAAAATTTGATATTTATGCTTTGGGGAAATTATGCGAAAGAGAAACTATCTTTGATAGATACTAGCAAACATCTGGTACTGACCAGCGTTCATCCTTCTCCCCGTTCTGCCGAATATGGTTTCTTCGGTTGCAAACACTTCAGCAAAGCCAATGCTTTTTTGCGTAGTAAGGGAATAGAAGAAATTGATTGGTAAATAAATATCTTCTCAAAATATACTATCAACGTTCAAAACATTCACCATGAATAAATCAAACGATATTACCCGGGAAGAATGTGGGCCAAGCAATGCCTTTTTGCTACTGACATTGATTACACCATGTTGAAACGGGCTCAATCTGCCCTCAAACAGCGAAACGACTATTCCAACATTTACAGTTTCCGTATACTCAATGCCAGGCAACAATATATACGTGTCACCAGCCGACATCAAGTTTTGAAGCAAGACCGTAACGGCAAAGCATAGCTCGTAATAGGTAACCGTGAATATGTATTCAAGGCTTCTTCCAAACTTACATATTTTCCTACCGTTGTAAAGTTAAACACCATAAGAACAATAAAGATATGACGATTCCATACTAAACTCGAAATATTTTTATTACATTCACAGCATGAAATGCAGAATTATACTCGAACTATTAGCAATTCTCTTTTTTACAGGATGTTATAATAGAGAACAGATTTCCCGGCTTGACGAGGCGGAAGCACTGATACAAAATAAGCCGGATAGTGCCTTAACAATATTACAACAACTCAAATCGGAAGGTAGCCAAGCTGAACAGGCCAGGTATGCGTTGCTTTATTCAGAGGCTTTAGACAAGAATCATATCAAAGCAACAAATGATTCGCTGATTCGTCGGGCTTGGGAGTATTACAAACATCATCCCAAAGATTTACGCCGTCAATGCAAGACTCTTTATTATTGGGGAAAAGTCAAACTGCGTGCAGGAGACAAGCCGGGAGCGTTACGCCTTTATCTGAAAGTTGAAGAGAAACTGAAAGATACCAATGAGCCTTATTATGCGGGGCTTTTATACAGTCAAATCGGTGAAGTGTATTATGACCAGATGAACTATAGCCGGGCTTATCATTATTTTCGTGAAGCTCGCAATAACTTCCGGCAGTCTGATAACACTCGCGAAGAAACAGAAGCAACTCTCGATATGGCAGCCGCAACTTTCAATTCGAAAGATATGGAGAAAGCCATGCGGCTCTATTCTGCCGCACTCGATTTGGCCGATGAACACAAGTTCGATAAGTTAGCCAAAGCCAGTCTCACCAATCTTGCTTCTCTCTATGTAGTGTCAGGCAAGAAACAAATTCCTCATGACCTGCTGCAACGTATCGAACTTTCTGCCCGGCAAGATACGCTCTACGGATATCATACATTAGTAGATGCGAATCTACTGAAAAACCGTATAGACAGCGCACGCTACTATCTGGCACTTGCAGAAGCACATTCTACCGATATTCGTGACATCGCAGACCTGCAATACACCGCTTATCGGATTGAAGCGCAGGCCAGAAACTTCGAGAAAGCAACTGAGAAGATACATCATTATATCTATCTGACTGACTCTCTGACACGCTCGAATATGCAATTCTCCGCTGGTATGGTGGAACGTGACTATTTCAAGGAACGCTCCAATTTTGCCGAATACCGGATGAAGAACCGTACTATCTGGGAGATTGCCGTAGCAAGCGTAATTTTTCTGATATTAGGGGTAGCATACTATATCATCCGTCAACGTCTGCGCCTGCAACGGGAACGTACCGACCACTACCTGCTATTGGCGGAAGAAGCCAATTTCCAATACAAAACCCTGACGGAACACATGGAAGGACAGCGCAATGCGGAAAGCCATTTAAAAGGTTTGATAGCTTCACGCTTTGACATCATTGACAAACTGGGAAAGACTTACTATGAACGTGAGAATACTGCATCACAACAGGCTGCCATGTTCCACGAAGTGAAACAGATTATCACCGATTTTGCAGAGAACAATGAACTGTTGCAAGAGCTGGAACTTATCGTAAATACCTGCCATGATAATGCTATGGAGAAGCTGCGGAATGATTTTCCGTCAATGAAAGAAGCCGACATACGGCTGCTTTGTTATATTTTTGTAGGTTTCTCGCCACAAGTAATCAGTTTGTTTATGAAAGATACGGTAGCGAATGTATATGCTCGTAAGTCACGGCTCAAATCACGTATCAAATCGGCAGAAACAGCCAATAAAGAGTTGTTTTTAGCACTTTTCGGATAGGTGTTAGACCTGTGTTAGAAATCTTAGGATACATTTTTTACAACTCATTGAATATCAAAACAATTTAAGTCTGAGTGTTAGATTTATAAGATTGCATCATAACCCGATTTTGATGCAATCTTACTACTTTTGTATTCGAAAAATTAGAAAAAAAGAAAAGATAATGAAGAAGATTGTTATTCTATTAAGCGTCATGCTTTTCATGGTAGCATGCGAAAAAGGAAACGAAGAAATGAAAGAAGCAAAAGTAGTGGTAGCCGTTTATGATGAGAATGGAAAAATAGCAACGGGCGTTCCCGTAAAAATGTATAATGAAAAGGATTATAAGATTTTTGAAAAAGATAATTTAACCTTGCCAACTGCAATTGCCCAGACAAACGAAAGTGGCATAGTAACCTTTGTATTGCCACGAGAGGAATGGTTCACAACGCAGTCGCAACGGTTCCTGACATTCGTGGTACAAGAAGGGGGTGGCCCTGACAACTACCAGATATGGTCTTCCGGCAAAACCGTAGAAGCCGGAAAAGTCGTAAAGGTAGACATACGTTTAACCCAATTCCCTAACTAAACTTTTATCATATGAAACAAACTAGACCTTATATAATTACAGCACTTTGCCTGCAAATGGTTCTGGGAGCAATATTACTAAGTTGCAGCACCGAAAATGACGAATATAAAAAAGATTCACCTTCGGCAGAAAATCCTGCTGAACCCGTAGGAGCTTTACTAGAGGATTTCTCCATAGAACAATTACCTGCAAAAACGATTTATGCATTAGGAGAGAATATAGACTTAACCGGCCTTAACGTGACAGGCAAGTATGATGACGGGAAACAACGACCTGTGAAGGTTACCCCGGAACAGATCAGTGGTTTCTCATCATCTGCCCCTGTTGATAAACAGGAAGTAACCATAACGATAGAGGGTAAACAGAAAAGTTTCTCCGTGCAGATTTCTCCTGTCCGTGTAGAAAATGGAGTATTGACGGAAGTATTAAAAGGGCATAATGAAATCATACTTCCCAATAGTGTGAAGTCAATTCCAAAAGCTGCTTTCAGAGGTAGTCAAATAAACAAGGTGGTGCTCAACGAAGGGCTGCAATCTATCGGAGATATGGCTTTCTTCAATTCAACCGTTCAGGAAGTTGTATTCCCGACGACTCTGGAACAACTTGAGGAAAATATTTTCTACTATTGCCGGAACTTGAAAAAAGCAGATCTAAGCCAGACGAAACTCACCAAACTTCCTGCCAGCACTTTTGTATATGCGGGCGTTGAAGAGGTGCTGCTGCCTGGGACCCTGAAAGAAATCGGAGCACAGGCATTCCTTAAGACGTCTCAATTGAAAACGATTGAGATTCCGGAGAATGTAAGAACAATCGGGTTGGAAGCATTCCGGGAAAGTGGCATTACCACTGTGAAATTACCGAATGGTGTTACAACCATAGCGCAAAGGGCTTTCTATTACTGCCCGGAATTGACGGAAGTGACCACCTACGGAACTGTTATCAATGAAAATCCCGAAGCGATGATTCACCCCTATTGCCTTGAAGGATGTCCGAAATTAACTCGCTTCGATATTTCTAAAAGTATTCGGATTTTGGGACAAGGACTATTGGGTGGTAATAGAAAAGTGACTCAATTAACCATTCCGGCAAACGTCACACAGATTAATTTTTCAGCTTTCAATAATACAGGTATTAAGGAAGTAATGGTAGAAGGGATAACACCTCCACAGGTATTTGAAAAAGTATGGTACGGATTTCCGGACGATATCACAGTCATTCGTGTTCCTGCCGAATCTGTGGAGAAATACAAGAATGCAAATGGTTGGAAGGATTTCACAAACAAAATAACAGCATTTTAATAATTCTCTGATTTTTCGATTATAACCGGAAAAAGTTGGTTTTATGTCAACTTTTCCGGTTATAATCGAAAATTTCATTTTATCAGGTCATGTATTAAATCTCCCCATTCACCCCTAAGCCGAACAAGGCGAAATCGCCCAGGCAAGGGTCATCCGGGAAAACCTCAGCCAATGCTGCCGTTATCTGACGGGCATTTTTCAAAGAGAAGGTTTCTGTATCCGTCAACTTGAAATAATGGGCTACCCGGCAGACGTGTGTATCCAAAGGAACAATCAGTTCTTTGCGGTCAAAGCTCTTCCAAATTCCAAAATCAACTGCCGAATCCCGGCGAATCATCCAACGCAAAAACATATTGAGTTTCTTTTGAGGACTTTTAGCGGATACTTCAAGGAATGAGCACAACTTTTCCATAGGTATTCCTGAGTACGCATTCAAAGTTTCTTCCAAGCTTTCAAACTGTGTATAGGCTGCATATAATCGCCGGAAGTATCCATAAAAGTCGGCATATGACAGCATACGATAAAAGCTATTGGTTACTCCCGAAGGGAAATCGACCTCCCACTGGCGGGACAGCACATACTGATAAGGCGAATCTCCCATCAGCCTGTGCAGTTCGTCTGCTTTCTTCAATATCTGTTTGCGATTGCCGAAACTCATAATCGCGGTTAGCAAGCCACTGATTTCAATATCCTGTTTCAGCGTATAGCGATGAGGGAATTGTACCGGGTCGCTTGTAATAAAGTCTGCGCAATGGTAAATCTCCGCACACATCAAAAGTTTATTCTTTATATCTTCAGTCATTTTGAGAATGTATCTAGTATTGAAAGTGCAAACAGAACTATCAATGAAAGTCCCACGGCATAACCCAATTTAAGAACTTTACGGCAGACGGAAAGTTGCCTGCCGGATAGCTGAATAGCCTTATTAAAAAAGTATGCTATTCGTTGAGTGCAGCTATATACAGAGTTTCATAAATAGATGAATATCGTTGGTTTATCAATCAATTACAATTACGCTACAAAGATAGCAAATCTTACTTCATATCCCAATGTGGTACGGTATTGGCAGATTATTTATAGTAAGGAAATACTTTAAAGGTATTAATTACAAGATTAATAAATTGATTTATAAAGATATACCCTATTCCAAAGCAAAAGAATGATGCTATCCAATCATTCCCTTTTGAAAAAAGGCATATCATTTTGAAAAGAGTAACAATCGATAAATAATCAGACAACGATGAAAGTTTGCAAATTTGAAAAAATTAAAGATGAAGATGATATCAAGCAAGTTATCAACTGTATCCGGCAGGAACACCCTTATGTGGCCGTACTTCCTGTATTGACACAGTTGCAAGAATGGATGCAGGCTATCTCCGCCAGTTGGTTCCACGAAGAAGACGAAGCTTCTCATACCACAGTTAATGCTATCGAAGAATATTGTTATAGCCTGACCAATCATCTCATCACAGAACCGCAATTGAATCAGGATATGAAAATCCGTATCCGAGAGTGCATAAAGAAGATACATGCATTGGTAGAGGACAAAGCTGATTTACTGATTGATAAAACAATAAAAGCTGAAATATACGGACTGTCCAGTGATTTATTCACTTACAGCTTGCGCCAACAGGGATTTCATGCCCAAACGCTGGATACCGGTAAATTTATGCAAATCAACCTGGAAAGAAAACCGGATATCCCCTATATCCAGGAAACTGTCCGTCAATATATTGACGAAAACCAAGATTTCGACATTTTTGTCGCCCCGCTCTCTATCTGTAAGAATGTATATGGTGAAATAGACTTCATGAGCGAAAGGCGTAACGACTATTACGCAACAGTACTCGCTACCATTTTTCAAGCGGACGAAATAGTCTTATCCACCCAAATCAATCATATCTATGCAAACCGGAACTGCCGGAGAGAGCAGCACTCACTGACCTATACGGAAGCCGAGCAACTGATTAACAGCGGAGTTTACCTGCTCTACACAGACTGCATCACCCTTGCGGCACGCTCCAATATGGCTATCCGCCTGACAGATATCCACGACCTGACAACCGAACGGCTCTATATCTCCTCTCATGACACAGGAGGCAGTGTCAAAGCAATACTTTCACAGGACTCGGCCACCTTTGTACGCTTTACGTCATTAAACGTATTGCCCGGCTATCTGCTAATGGGGAAACTACTGGAAGTCATCAACAAATATCAAATAAACGTCGTTTCAATGGCCTCATCCAACGTATCTATCTCCATGATGCTGACAGCCAGCAGTGATACCCTGCGAATAGTCCAAAGGGAACTGCATAAGTATGCCGAAATGGTCATAGACGAAAATATGTCCGTGATACACATCATCGGCTCACTTCACTGGAAACGCACCCAGGTAGAAAGCCACATCATGGACACTATCAAGGACATTCCCGTATCTCTCATTTCTTATGGGGGAAGCGACCACTGCTTCACGTTATCTGTGCACACCACAGATAAAAACAAGCTTATCAACTCACTGTCCAGACAATTCTTCGGCAACCAGTGCGCAGCCTGACCCGAAAAAAATACCGGGGAGCAGATTTATCCACTCCCCGGCATTTTTTCTTTTCACTTTTATCCATACGTATTGACATTTTATTACCAACAAGCTAATAAAACTTCAATGACGTTCATTTACAAAATCCATACTATCCAAAACTGAAAGGAAAGGCGCTTTCATCGGATAAAGCAATCAATCCATTTTTTCGTTGAATACAAATTTTGTTCTCTCTTGCCAGCCAACCAGCAGCCAATGCTGTACTCTCTACGCTAAGGTTTAATCTTCTCGCCAATTCTGGTATTGAAATTTCACCAATTTCCTTTAGGGCACACCAGACCTTTCCGGCGTTCGTCCCTACTATTCTTTTATCCATGGCTATTATTTATTTAATAATTTGGTTACAATATAGCGATTTTAGTAATAGATTATAACCAAAAGAGCGTTTTTTATTTCAGGTTTTGACATTATTTAAAACATTAAAATCCATATCACCGCAAACGGTTAAAAATATGGTCATTTTATATACATTTATACCATACTTAAATACACGAAATATTAAAATAAATTATCAAACGAAGAAATAGAAAAGCATCGTCAACAAATAGATATTCTACAAATAAGCAATATCGGACAAGTCTGTTCCCTTTTTTACCAGTACCTTTGCATAGTGAAATAACAATCAAACTATGCAACAGAAGAAAACAACGAAAGAAGAGTATCAAAAGTGCGTAAATGTCGTAGTGGAATATATCAATCAGCATTTAGGAGAAGAGATTGATTTAAAATCGCTGGCCAAGGTTTCTAATTTCTCTCCTTTTTACTTTCACCGGATAATGAAAGCATTTCTCGGTGAACCGATTGGTACGTTTATTGTCCGGACGCGGACAGAAGCTGCCGCACGCCTGCTCCGTTACTCGGATATCCCGATTGCCGATATAGCCTATCGCATCGGATATTCGTCCCCCTCTTCATTGTCGAAAGTATTCAGGCAGTTTTATGGGATTTCACCTTTAGAGTATCGAAACAATAAAAACTTTGTAATTATGAAACCAGCGATTATCAGACCGGAATTGGAACTGAAAAGTGAGATTAAAAATGTACCTGCAAGAAATGTGATTTATATCCGCCTGTCCGGCGACTACAAACTGAATGATTATGGCGGCACCTGGGGACGTTTGTGGCAGTTTGTCAAAGAACAAAACCTGCCAATAGGGGATTTCAACCCGCTTTGCATCTATCACGACGACCCCAAAGTGACACCTGCCGAGAAGTTGCGTACAGATGTATGCATGGTAATGCCTGTTCAGGTAGCGCCTAAAGGCGACGTAGGATTCAAGACGCTTCCTGCCGGACGTTATGCCATTTTCCTTTATAAAGGGTCGTATGACAATCTGCAAGCAGTGTATGATACTATTTACGGAAAATATCTGCCTGAAATGGAATGTACGTTGCGCGACGAAGCCAGTGCCGAACGTTATCTGAACGACCCGTGCAAAACGGCTCCCGAAGAGTTGCTGACGGAGATTTATATTCCCGTGGAATAAAATGAAGTAAGAAGAATAAAATGCAGGTGTGCCGTTTCGTCTTGGCACACCTGCATTAACCTACTCATTCCATTCCCGATGAATGAGAATTACGACATACAGATAATCTTCCTCTCCTCGGAAACAGGAGTGGTAATTTGAATGTATTGTAAAAATGGGACATTCTTTTATTTAAAGAAAACCATTTGCGCGATTGAAGGCATAGTTTCGTCCAACATGCTTTCGCCGGTGAAGTTCCAAGAAACCCGGTTATCATAAGAATCGAGCGCAAGCCAATTGAAAGAAGCGGCACTGAAATAACCAACTCCGCAGAAAAGCACCCAGGCCGTTTTTCTATCTGTCGGTTCGCCCACCTCACATCGTATGCGGAATATCCAGTGATCCCTCGCATACAGAGACGGATTCAGTTCGAGTCCCGTCTGCACCAGATTCCCCGAATAAATTTCTCTTGAAGACATTTCCTCTGATGAAATATCCAGTAAGGAAACGACCAGATTATCCGACAGAGTTGTGAAACCGGCACTTTTCAGTTCTATAGGTGAATCATCATTAATCCGGTCTACGAATATCTGGCTACTTGTACACATCACTACATAGTCCACCGTATGAGAAGAAATAGCTTGCGAAATTTTTTCATTCAGCCGGAACAGACTTTTTTCGTACCTCGATGCACTTAGGGAATTCACTGCGTTCAGTTCTTCAAGGTCGGAATTCGTGATGTAAGACAGAACGGTGCTTTTCTTGTTCGGATTAATGTAATACTTCTGAACCGGTTCGCTGATATCTACGAATTTATTCAGGACATGAACATCGGACTCGTAAGAATTACCCGCCTCGGCAGGAGTGTCAATAACAAAGCTGTCGCTACATCCACACAACAGGACGAGAAAAAGTAAAAAGCCTAGTTTAGTTAATTGCAGATTCTTCATAACATACAGGATTTGGTTATCTTTTCCTATTTCATAAAATAGTTTAGTCTTATGGCAGCAAAGTTATGGGAAAGAAAATAAAAAAGTCTTGAACGAATTCAAGACTGCAGCTGATTTATATAGGATATAAATATTATTAACAATAATTCCCACTATCGTGCCAATGGTGGCAGGATAGCAGGAAACTTTTTCTTTAGATAACGGAAAGTCCGTATTCGTAGGCATCGGACATTGCATTGTAATCTGCGTCCGAGTAAGCGCCTTTGTCCCTGGCTTTCTGCATATCCTTCATAAAGGATTCTACGGAAGAGAGAAAACTCTGATAGTTTTTCAATTCTTCGTCATAGCCGGTAACGGCAGGAAGTTTCTTTGCGGCTTCCAGTTCCTTTTTCAATTCTGCCATTTTCACGTCAATCCGCATACCGTCCATTACGTGTTTACGGGAGTAGAGGTTCATGATGCTTTGTACGGTGCCCGACATTTTACGCATAGCCATTATCTGGTCTTTCAACGGCTCGTCGGCGAGAAGTTCCTTTTCCGCCTGTTCAGTCAGAGGGCTTAATATATCGAAAATCACTTGTTTGTATTCGGACATCGCTATGCTCAATTGATAGTTCTCTTCCAAAAGTTTAGTGGTTTCCGCCTTTTTGTTATCCTTCCGGTAAGACAGGAATTTATCAAAGTTAGCGTAGAACTGTGCTCTCGAAGTAAATAATCCCCTGTAATTCTGTATCAGATTCTGACGGACTTCATCATTGAAGTAGACACCCGGATTCATCAGTTCCGCAGTATCCCTGGCCGAGACTTCCGGCGGCGCAATCGGAGCTACTTCGGGCGCTTTTCCCGTATGCTCCATATACCCCAATACCGCATTTATATCTTTTGCATTAGCTACATGCCTCAAAACAATGAGTGATGTATGATAATAGTTTATCACTTTACTGGCGTCGTCCAACTCTTCAGGAGTAGCCGAGGACGCAACCTGCTTCTTGTTCCCTCCCGAACAAGAAGCCAGCAAGAAAGCACCAACAAGTGCCCCTAACAATAAGATTCTTTTCTTCATAATGTTCAGTTTATTAAGTCTTTCGTACTATAACAATAAAAATCGTTTTTTGTTATAACCAAACAATACATATCGGATAAGTTAAAAAAAAACAGGAAAGTCCCAGATATTATCGACAATGATTAAGGAATAAACAATCAAAAAGGTATAAAAACAAAAAATGGCTACTCATCGCGAGCAACCAATCTTTTGTTAACCTTAAATCTAATACTTATGAAAAAAACACAGTACAAAGGTACTAACTTCCACATAAATAGCAAATTTCAGCTCCCAAACAAGCAATAATATAACACGGTTTAATACTCGCCGAATCGCATTAACATTTCAGACTTTACACGTTAACATTTAACATATTCATTCACAATCTGGGAAACGAAAAGCCTGAAGAATAACCAACACTCATTATTTTCAATGTTCGCTCAAATTTAAGGGCATAAAAAAAGGCTATCTATCCCAGACAGCCAATCTTTTGTTAACCTTAAATCTAATACTATGAAAAACACAGTACAAAGATACGGACTTTCGGCTTATCTCCAAATTTATCGGGCAAAATGGGGTATCTTATAACATGGTTTAATAGAATCGGAATCCGATTAACATATAAACAGAACAACGTTAACATTTAACAGTTTTCTTAAATATATAGGAGCGAAAAACTAAGAGAGATGCAAAAGTTTTCAAACTGGTTATCGAATCTTATTAAAGAGAGTTTAAGGTAAGTAACAAATCCTCCACCCGCTTGTTTAGGATAGAAGGTAACCATCAAATTCTCATTATATGAATAGATTCGAAAATAAGGCAGTCATCATCACCGGTGCTGCCGGCGGCATTGGCGAAGCAACCACACGCCGCATTGTTTCTGAAGGCGGTAAAGTAGTCATTGCCGACCACTCCAAAGAAAAAGCGGAGCAACTTGCTGCCGAACTCACTCAATCGGGGGCTGACGTACGTCCCATTTATTTCTCCGCTACCGAACTGCAAAGCTGCAAAGAGCTGATTGACTTTGCAATGAAAGAGTACGGACAAGTGGACATATTGATTAACAACGTAGGCGGAATCGACCCAAAACGTGACTTGGGTATTGAGAAACTGGATATTAACTACTTCGATGAAGTATTTCATCTGAACCTCTGCTGCACCATGTATCTCTCCCAACAAGTGATTCCTATCATGGTGGCGCACGGCGGCGGAAATATCGTAAACGTGGCATCTATCAGCGGAATGACTGCCGACGCCAACGGAACTTTATACGGAGCCAGCAAAGCAGGTGTCATCAACCTGACTAAATATATCGCCACCCAACTGGGCAAGAAGAACATCCGTTGCAACGCCGTAGCACCCGGACTGATACTGACTCCCGCCGCTCTGGATAATCTGAATGAGGACGTCCGCAACATCTTTTTGGGACAATGCGCCACGCCTTATTTGGGTGAACCGGAAGATGTGGCAGCTACCATTGCCTTTCTCGCCTCGAATGACGCCCGGTATATCACCGGACAAACAATCGTCGTAGACGGCGGACTGACCACCCATAATCCAACCGTGGAATTATCATAAAACAATATCGAACGGTACATCGCACGCCTCAAGTAGTTAAGTACAAACGGACAGCCTGCCCCGTCTATGCAGCAGAGATGATTTTAACTTCCGGTGATAAGGTATTTGCAGCTAAGTCAATCGGATATAGCAGCCCGGAGGGAAGCTACGGAAATATAACAGAGGACACTTCTTTACCCACAACTGCACTACATATCATTAAAAACATAATGATATATATCCAATAACAGGATTACATATATCATCAAAATTAAACTTTGCTGTGCCACACTTCTACCACCCCGTTGGCACAGTCGTGCCATACCTATGTCACAGTTGTGACAGCACGTTGGCACTGTTGTGACAATGGGGTGGCACAAGCATAGCGTTTGACGGTATCCGAACAGCATATATTAATCTACATTATACTCATTATGAAAAAGCCAACATTCATCTTTATTCTGTTATCCTTCATCACAATGTATACCAACAGACAGATAACAAATATCATTAAAAGAAAGAAATATCGACAATCAAACAATAGTTTCGTTCAACAAATACTAACTTTACAACGTTTTTAATATAAAGAACGGACGACATGATTGTTAGAACGCTACTGGATACAGATCTCTATAAGTTTACCACATCGTACGCTTATATCAAACTATTTCCCTATGCAATGGGGAAATTCAGCTTCCATGATAGAAATGAGACTGAATATACTGAAGAATTTCTGGAAAGACTTAAAAATGAAATTGATAAGCTAAGCCGATTGAGACTTACAGAAGAAGAACTGGAATACATGACACGAAATTGCCGGTTCCTTCCGAGAGTTTATTGGGAATGGCTGTCATCTTTCCGCTTTCATCCGGATAAAATCAAGATACATTTGGACGAAGCACATCATCTTCACATCGAAGTCAGTGATTTCCTCTATAAAGCTACCCTGTATGAAGTACCTTTACTTGCCATTGTATCCGAAATAAAGAACCAGTTCTTCGGCAATGTAGCCGATATGGACGAAATCTTATGCAAATTATCGGAGAAAGTAGAACTGTCCAATCAACATCGGTTACGTTTCTCGGAGTTCGGTACGCGGCGGAGATTTTCTGTCCATGTACAGGAAACGGTTATCAGAAAATTAAAAGAAACGGCGCAGTATTGCACAGGCACTTCCAACTGCTATTTTGCAATGAAGTACGACATGAAAATGATGGGTACTCACCCGCATGAGTGGTTCATGTTTCATGGAGCGCAATTCGGATATAAACACGCCAACTACATGGCGCTCGAAAACTGGGTGAATGTTTATGACGGTGATTTGGGCATTGCCTTATCCGATACTTATACTTCCGGTATCTTCCTCAGCAATCTCAGCCGCAAACAGGCGAAACTGTTTGACGGTGTCCGCTGCGATTCCGGCAATGAATTCAGGTTTATAGACAGTCTGATATCCCGTTACAAAGAACTGGGAATTGACGCGACTACCAAGACTATCGTTTTCAGCAATGCCCTCGATTTCACAAAAGCACTGGAGATTCAGGAATATTGCAGGAACAAAATCCGTTGTTCCTTCGGCATCGGGACAAATCTCACCAATGATACCGGATTCGAACCTTCAAACATCGTTATGAAACTGACACAATGCAAGATGAACGTCAATCAGGAATGGCGGGAATGTATCAAGCTATCCGACGACGAAGGTAAACATACCGGTAGTCCGGAAGAAGTACAGGCATGTCTGTATGAATTGAGACTGAATTAGCTTATTTCCCTGCTATCGCTTTATCAAAACGGCTATCCATACAAGCACTGATATCCGTTGTGACAAACTTTCCTTCATAAAACAAGCTGAATATCGTAGCCGGAGTAGGTGCAGCCTGTACCTGCTCCATTGTCTCCAGTTTTATAATCGTCAAAGGAAGATTTCTTTTGGCAGCGGTTTCCTTTAAAGAACTCATCACATGAAATTCTGCAAACGGACAACGGTTGGAGAAATAAACAGTGATACCCTTTTTATCAGGGCACTCTCCTGTTCGTGCAGATTCATTAAACGTCGGATTCGGAGCATCAACATTCAATTTCTTCACTAACAGACTAAATCCAGTCGGAAGCTGTTCGCAAGCAACAAATCCTTGTCTCAACAGCCATTTGGTATCACTCATAAAATGAAACTTCTTTGTTCCTACCACAGTCACCAAACCGTCCTTGCCTTGCTGCAAGGCATCATCTATCGCAGTTTGGAGCAGAGCTTTCGCATACCCTTTTCCTTTATATTGCCCGGCTACCCAAAAGCAGTTTATCAACAGATAATTATCAGCCTTCACAGGAACCCATCCGTTTTCGGCCGGACCATATTCGATAAATACTTTCGCACGCTCATTCAAACGACGAAAAACATACCCGTTTTCAAATTGCCTCTTCAGCCATTCCTTTTTCAGGTTATAACTTTCCTGACATTTCTTATCCGAGAAAGCGCAGCAGATATGTTCTTTTTCTATATTGTCTTTGGTAAGCGTGATAAAGTCGATGTTCATGGTAACTTGTTTTTTTATTAAATCAATATTATTTAGTGGGAAGTGAGGTACGAACATAAAAAAAGGAGCAACGCCTTGCTCCAACCTTTGTTAACCTTAAATCTAATACTATGAAAAACACATTACAAAGATACGGACTTTCCGGTTATCTGCAAATTATCCAAATAAAAAAGTATGTTTCATAACATGATTTAAAACTTTCTGAGAAATAGTACTTGTTTTATTAATACTTTTTCAAGATTTGAATCCCTTCACGGCTCTTTCCAGTCTTTCCAAAGTCAGTTCGCCGGATTGCCGCCAAAGTTGTTGTCCTTTTCTTAAAAGGATAAATGTAGGCGTTGCTTCAATGGTGTAGAAATCCGTAAGGGCAGTTTCCTGGTCTACATCTACTTCCACCACTTCGATCGTGCCTTCCATTAATTTCTTAAATTCCTCAACAACAGGTTTCATACGCTGGCAATGAGGACACCATGTTGCATAAAATTCCGCCATTACCCAATCGGCATTAGCCAGCTTCTCTTGATTCCGTTCTTCACGGGCTACTTTCTTCTCTTTCATAATTGATTACTGTTTGATTAATAATTGCTACTTCAACAATGCGAAAAGAAAGAAAGTTTAAAGGATAAACAATAATACACACAGATTTAACTATTAAATCCACTTACATTTACCTTATTTCGTTTCTGATATCCGAACAAGCGTCCATTGCACAAAAAAGCAACTTTCGTGCAAAAAGAGAACACTCTATTCAAAATTTATTTATCTTTGCCGCCGAAATGGTTCGGAATCCGTAGCCAACGGACGACGATTAATAGGGAATCGGGTGCAAATCCCGAACAGTCCCGCTGCTGTGAAGCTCAGTTCAATGTCTTATAAATGAACTAATTTGACGCCACTGATGTTCTATCGGGAAGGCAAATAAGACAAGAGTCAGTCAGAAGACCTGCCACTTCACGTAAAACGTTCTTTCGCCTCGTGGATTAGGAGAAAGGACATCGTTTGTTAAGCCCCAAATCAGGAAAATACTGTGTTTTCATCAGGTGGAGTATGTCCGCAAGGTGGGAAGACACAAAATAAGTATGTACTTAATTTAGAAAAGTATGATAAAAAGAATCTTAGTAGCCAATCGCGGTGAGATAGCCGTGAGGGTGATGCGCTCCTGCCGGGAGATGGAAATAACGAGTATCGCGATATTTTCCGAGGCAGACCGGACTGCAAAGCATGTGCTCTACGCAGACGAAGCATATTGTGTAGGTCCCGCCGCATCTAAAGAGAGTTATCTGAATATAGAAAAAATCATCGAAGTGGCGAAAGCGAACCACGCAGACGCCATTCATCCGGGATATGGATTCCTGTCCGAGAATGCGGCTTTTGCACGACGCTGTCAGGAAGAAGGCATTATCTTTATCGGTCCCAATCCGGAAACAATGGAAGCAATGGGCGACAAGATTTCCGCCCGCATCAAAATGATTGAAGCCGGAGTGCCCGTTGTGCCCGGCACACAAGAAAACCTGAAAAGTGTGGAAGAAGCTGTGGAGCTTTGCAATAAAATCGGTTATCCGGTGATGCTGAAAGCCTCTATGGGTGGCGGTGGAAAAGGGATGCGCCTTATCCACAGCGCAGAAGAAGTGGAAGAGGCCTATACAACCGCCAAAAGCGAATCTCTTTCTTCTTTCGGTGACGATACGGTTTATCTGGAGAAGTTCGTGGAAGAGCCCCATCACATCGAGTTTCAGATTCTGGGTGACAAACACGGAAACGTAATTCACCTTTGCGAACGCGAATGTTCCGTGCAACGCCGCAATCAGAAGATTGTGGAAGAAACTCCTTCGGTTTTCGTCACTCCGGAATTGCGGAAAGATATGGGAGAAAAAGCGGTGGCTGCCGCCAAAGCCGTCAATTATATCGGTGCGGGAACGATCGAGTTTTTGGTAGACAAGCACCGCAACTATTACTTCCTCGAAATGAATACCCGCCTGCAAGTGGAACACCCCATTACGGAAGAAGTAATCGGTGTAGACCTCGTAAAAGAGCAGATTAAGGTAGCCGACGGACAGGTTCTCCAACTGAAACAGGAAGATATCAAACAGCGCGGACACGCTATCGAATGCCGTATCTGTGCCGAAGATACAGAAATGAATTTCATGCCGAGTCCGGGAATCATCAAGCAGATTACAGAACCGAACGGTATCGGAGTGCGTATCGACAGTTATGTGTACGAAGGATACGAGATTCCGATCTATTATGACCCGATGATTGGCAAACTGATTGTGTGGGCAACTAACCGCGAATATGCTATCGAACGGATGCGTCGTGTGCTTCATGAGTACAAGCTGACCGGAGTCAAGAATAATATCAGTTACCTGCGTGCTATTATGGATACGCCCGATTTCGTAGAAGGTCATTATGATACCGGATTCATCGCCAAGAACGGCGAACACCTGCATCAGTGTATCATGCGAACCAGCGAACGTGCCGAGAATATTGCACTGATTGCCGCCTACATGGATTATCTGATGAATCTTGAAGAGAACAGCGGCGACACTACCGACAACCGTCCTATCAGCAAATGGAAAGAATTCGGATTGCATAAAGGCGTACTTCGTATCTAATTAAAAAAAGCAGTTAATTATGGAAATTCATATAGGTGACCGGGTGGCCGAAGTGGAACTGGTCAGCAAGGAAGATAATAAAGTGGTACTTACCATTGACGGAAAGCCGTTTGAAGCGGACGTGGTAATGGCAGAAAACGGAACCTGCAACATCCTTATGGACGGTCGCAGCGCAAACGCGCAGCTCATCCGCAAGGAGAACGGGAAAAGCTATAAAGTGAACACGCATTACAGCAGTTTCAATGTTGAAATCGTAGACAGCCAAGCGAAGTACCTGCGTATGCGCAAAAAAGGCGAGGACGAACAGAACGACCGCATCACTTCTCCCATGCCGGGAAAAGTAGTAAAAATTCCCGTAACGGCAGGACAGGAAGTAAAAGCGGGAGACACCGCTATCGTTATCGAAGCTATGAAGATGCAGAGCAACTATAAAGTGACTTCGGATTGCCGTATCAAAGAAATTCTGGTTCAGGAAGGCGATAACATCACCGGTGACCAGACATTAATAACATTAGAACCGATTGCATAACACTAAAAAACGGATTGCATCATGGAAGAAATAAACAAAGCATATGCCACGTTCCGGGAACGTGACCGCATCGCTTCCCTCGGCGGGGGCGTTGAGAAGATAGAGAAACAACACGAAAGCGGCAAAATGACTGCACGCGAACGTATCGAGATGTTGCTCGATAAAGGGACATTTGTTGAACTGGACAAACTAATGGTTCACCGTTGCACTAACTACGGCATGGACAAGAACAAGATTCCGGGAGACGGTATCGTATCCGGCTACGGAAAGATTGACGGTCGCCAGGTATTCGTTTACGCCTATGACTTCACCGTTTGCGGCGGTTCACTGTCCGCTTCCAACGCGAAAAAGATTGTAAAGGTGCAACAGTTGGCTTTAAAGAACGGTGCTCCGATTATCGCATTGAACGATTCAGGCGGTGCACGCATACAGGAAGGTATTGAAAGCCTTTCGGGATATGCCGACATTTTTTATCAGAACACAATGGCAAGCGGCGTGATTCCTCAAATCTCTGCCATTCTCGGTCCCTGTGCCGGTGGTGCCTGCTACTCTCCCGCCCTCACGGACTTTATCTTTATGGTGAAAGAAAAGAGCCACATGTTTGTGACGGGGCCTGACGTAGTGAAGACCGTTATCCACGAGGAAGTAAGCAAGGAAGAACTGGGTGGTGCCATGACTCACAGCAGCAAAAGCGGAGTGACTCATTTTATGTGTAACACCGAAGAAGAATTGTTGATGAGTATCCGCGAACTGCTTTCGTTCCTGCCGCAGAATAATATGGACGAAACTAAAAAGCAGAACTGCACGGATGAAACCAACCGTGAAGATGCCGTTTTGGACACTATCGTTCCGGCAGACCCGAATGTTCCTTATGATATGAAAGATATCATCGAGCGAGTGGTAGACAACGGCTATTTCTTTGAAGTTATGCCGAATTTTGCCAAGAATATCCTCATTGGTTTTGCACGTCTGGCAGGTCGTTCGGTAGGTATCGTCGCCAATCAGCCTGCCTACCTTGCCGGAGTGCTCGATATTGATGCCAGCGACAAGGCGAGCCGTTTCATCCGTTTCTGCGACTGTTTCAACATTCCGTTGATTACTTTCGAAGATGTTCCGGGCTTCCTTCCGGGATACACGCAGGAAAATAACGGTATCATCCGCCACGGCGCGAAAATCGTTTATGCATTCGCGGAAGCTACCGTTCCCAAACTGACCGTTATCACCCGTAAGGCTTACGGCGGTGCATACATTGTGATGAACTCCAAGCAGACAGGCGCAGACGTAAACTTTGCCTATCCAAGTGCGGAAATCGCAGTAATGGGGGCAGAAGGCGCGGTAAATATCCTGTTCCGCAAAGCGGATGCAGAGACTAAGGCGAAAGAACTGGAAGCCTACAAGGAAAAGTTCGCCACTCCGTATCAGGCTGCCGAGCTGGGATTCATCGACGAAATCATCTATCCGAGACAAACCCGTAAACGTCTGATTCAGGCATTGGAAATGACAGAAAACAAGATGCAGACGAATCCACCTAAAAAGCATGGAAATATGCCCTTATAACAACTAGATAGGTACTTGTCAAAGTACCACCACCAAAAACGGACTTACACAAATTCTGAAGAATGTCATTCTGAGAGTCTACGTAAGTCCGTTTTTTTATTACATTAAATAAGGAGTGAGATACTTCACCAGGAAATAACCGCCTACTACCAGCCAAATATAAAGAAGAAATGCCAGGACAAAAGGTTTCGCCCCCGCTTTTCTGAACTTGTCAATGCTTGTTTCTGTCCCAAGTGCAGTCATAGCCATTGTCAGCAGGAAAGTATCCAGTGTATTGATCCCCGCAACCAACTGCGCAGGCAGCAAATCAAAAGAGTTAAAAGCGATAACTCCCATAAAGCCGATTGCAAACCAGGGAATGGCAATCTTCTGAAATTTCTGCCCTTTCTGTACTTGTTTCTTTCTCGCTCTTGCCACCATATAAGTAGTAATCAAAAGCACCGGAACCAGCATCATCACCCGAATCATCTTCACTATTATTGCCGAATCCGAAATACCGTTTCCCATTGCGTCACCCGCTCCCACCACATGAGCCACTTCATGAAGAGTAGAGCCTGTATAGATTCCCATTTGGTCGGGAGTGAGCGCACAAATTCCATTACGGTAGAGGAAAGGATATAAAAACATAGAGATAGTACCGAAGATTACCACGGTAGAAACGGACACTGCCGTCTTATAAGGTTTTGCTTTAATAGTAGACTCCGCACCGAGAATGGCGGCAGCCCCGCAAATACCACTTCCGATAGAAGTGAGCAACGCAATACCCCTGTCCATTTTCAATAACTTACCAAGATAAATACCACCACAAATAGTCACCACCACAATAATAACATCAATCAACATAGCAGGCAATCCGATAGCCAGCACATCCTGGAAAGTCAATCTGAAACCATAGAGGATAATACCGATACGCAGAATCTTTTTCGAACAGAACTGTATGCCCGGCACCCAAGTTTCGGGAAGATTATTCCGCAAGCTGTTAGCATAAAGCATACCCAAAATGATACCTACAATCATCGGACTGAAAGAGAGACTTCTCACGAAAGACATCTCACCAATGTAAAACGCCGCACAAGAGAACAGTGCTATCAACAAGACACCGTGCAACATGCTGCTTCTTTTTTCGTTGAACATAAATTACTAGATTTTAGTGATACTGAATTTATTACTCTGTTTATTACTCTGCAAAGGAAGCCATTTTTCATCAAACCGGTTCACAGTATTTTTTTATACCGGATAATCTCCGGTTATACCTATCCATAATAAAAAACGGTACCTCGATTCACATCGCAGCACCGTCACAACACAAACACAAAATAAAACACGACAAAACTACTATGCAATCTTCCTGTTATGCCGGGGAGGCATATCTTGCTTGACTTATCTATATTCACATACCCATAAGAAGCTTTATCAGGCGATTTGCATAATAAAAAACAGACTAATCCGGATTTTGTTCACAGAAGTTTAAAGAAAATGAGGCAGGAACGGGATTTTAACAAGGAAAACAGCAACCACACCTCTTTATTCCAACAAACAAAGACAGCACAAAACAGTAATCAGTTCTTCTTATTCTCTTCCTTAAATCGGGTAGGTGTCATTCCCTTGATCTGCTTAAAGGAAGTACTAAAATACCGAGGATAAGAAAAACCGACCTCATAGGATATTTCATTAATGTTCATATTAGTATTTGTAAGCAGAAAAACCGACTTCTCAATACGCAACCGATTAATATAATCATTAACTCCCAAACCGGTCAGGAACTTCACCTTATTATATAAAGAAGCTCTGCTCATAGCCAGCTTGTCCGTCAGGAATTTAATAGAAAGTTCTCCACCCGCCATGTTCTCATGGATAAGCATATTGAGTTTATTGAGAAATTCTTCATCTTCCTTGCTGTTTTTCGCTTGAGTTTGTTGCCCAGTTTCCTCCAGTCGGCTATCATCCTCTTTTGATGAGATATCAGACAAAGGAGTTTCTGCACAGTTATCTTCTTCACCTCGCTGTTTTTCTTCTTTACTACTGAGCATATCGTTTAATACGGCTTGCAGGAAATAGTTTACATTACCTTTCATATTGCGTTCTTTCCGACGATAATGAATATAACCTATGCTTGCAGTCATAATAATAAACAACACAGCGGCTACACCAATAAACCAAACTGTTTTATACCAAGGAGGAGTGACGATAATATGTATCAATTGTTTAGACGGAGTTCGGTTTCCATTCTTTGTATTACACGAAACCCATATTGAATAATTGCCTGCCGACAAAGAAGATAAGTTCAACACCGGATCATAAGTTTCAATAGACTGCTTACCTCTGCCTTCAATAGTATATTGTAATAGGTATTTCTGAAACACATCTCTGTTCTTGATCCGGAAGTGAACAGAAAGAGAATTATAATTCCATGGTATTTTTATTGTATTTTCCTTTACCTTCTTCAAAGAAGGGCTACCATTAAAAAGAATTTCGGACAGATATATTTCCGGAATTTGAGTTTCGGTATAAGGAATATCCGTATTAATTTTAACTAATCCTTCTGAACCTCCTAAATAAATATAATCCCTATTGGATTGCTTTTGGTACGCAAACAAAATTTCGTTAGGCGGGAAACCATCCGAACTGTTCCAAAGAATAAATCTATTCTCTTTAATGATATAAGAATATAAATGATTTTGGGCACAAATCCATAAACGTCCTTTTCCGTCAGCAATAAGGTAAGAAATACCATTGAAAAGTCTGGTACGGATACGGTGATACTTTTGACTTTCCAGATCAAAAAATCCAAGTCCTTTGTTAGTGCTGGTCCATATCATACGATTGTTATCGTAAGACATGGAAGTAATAAGTTCATCTTTCTCCAACTCAAACAACAGCCGGATACTATCACTTTTCTGATCGACCCAAAAGGCCTGATGAGCACACTTTAACAGAGAAAACCTATCATTGGAGTATGACAGGCAAAGTGCATCATTGGAAAAATCATAATCACGGTCAGTTTGCATCCTCGAAAATGTATGGTCATGCGTGTGGTATACATAAGTGCCGCAACTGATTATGTATATCTTACCGTCCGCCACCTGATTAGCCAGAGGGAGATAACCGTAAAAACATTCTTTCTTATTAGTTTCTTCGTCAACGATAGTAAAAGGACGGTATTTATGTGTTTTCTTATTGAACAGGAAAATTCCTTTGGTATATAAAGACACCATTAACTCAGTCTCAGACACTTCGGCAATAGAAACAACTTTATCACCATAAGTAGAGGGGAAATGGATAAACTTGTCAGTAGACGGATCATACAGATTAATTCCTCCTCCATCCGTTCCAATCCATACTTTGCCGTCCTTTTCTTCATAAAGGCTAATCACAGATTGCTCGCTAAGGCCGTTGGTATTGTTCAAGATAGCTTCTTTATAAGTCTTTATATACGTTTCTTTAATACTGAATATCCCTCCACGCACACTTCCAGCCCATAAATTATCTTTCATGTCCTTGTACAACAAGGTTATGGAATTGACCGGTAAGGAAGAATAGTCCCCCACTATGTGTTGTAATTGCGAAAACTGAAAGGTTCGGGGAGTAAATAAATTGATTCCGCTCCCGTCTGTTGCCAGCCATATATTACCATTATATTCCACCATATCCAACACATAATTGTTTTTCAACCCGGAATTTTCTTTTGTGTAATGCTTCAGCATTTTTCCTGTCCGGTCATAACAGTAAAATCCATCTCCATAAAAAGCGGTATAAATGTAATGGTCTGCTGTTACGTATAACGATGTCAACAGATTCTGACTGCTTGGAATCAAAAGGGTGAATTGCCGGATGCGACAGTCATATAAATAGATTCCTTTCTTTCGGGTACCTATCAGAATCTTGCCATCTTCCAAATAAAGCATTTTCTGAATCCTATAATCCACCGGATTAATACCTTTGCCTTCTTCTTTTTCGATATGAATCGTTTTTAGTTCTTTGCTTTTGTAATCATAACAATGAATGGCATTCTCGCTACCAAACCACATACCACCTTCAACCCCCACAGATGAATAAATAATGGAGGAATTAACAGTGTTAAACTGGTCTTGTTCATCATCATACAGAGCTAGTCCCTTTGAAGTCGCTATCCAGAAATTCCCTAAAGAATCCTCTGTCAAATGATTAATATAGTTACTCGGAAGAGAATGAGGATCTCCCGAGTGATGAAGGTAAGTCTTTATCCCTTCCTGAGTATAGCTATTCAATCCGCTTTTGGTACCTATCCATAAAGTACCTTTATGGTCCAGTAAGATAGATTGGGCAGTGGATTGAGAAAGTCCTTGCTCTATGGAGAGTTGGGTGAATGAGTAATTAACGCAGTGTTCAGAAGAAAGCAGTTTTACCCCTGCCAGCAGAAATAATATTATGATTAAGGTACGGTACATTATAAATTCATTTTCTGCAAAAATACATTTTTTTCTCATCACTAAAAATCTGCACCTCATTTTTTCAGCAACTATCCATTAAAAAAGAGAGGCCTTTTCTAAAAAAAATCATCAAAAGCATCCTATTTAGACAAGATTTGACTCGAATTATACGATTCCTGAGTCATTTATAAAAGAAATAGAATACGTTTGCAATGTTAATTTTTAAAGTAAATTCTATGAACCAAAATTTAAGCGTATGAAAAAGGTTATACTTTTATTGTTATCAGCATGTAGCATATTTGCTTGCACTCATACTCCCAAATGGGAATTGGTGTGGGAAGACAACTTTGACGGTGCAGAGCCCGACACTAGTGTATGGAGCCGCATACCTCGCGGCAAACCTGATTGGCAAAACACCCAGTCTTTTGACGACCGTTGTTATGAAATGCGTAACGGCCTTTTAATCTTGAAAGGAATCGTCAATGACAATACAGAGGCAGACGCAGCCCAATACCTGACCGGAGGATTATGGACCAAAGACAAACGTGCTTTCCACGGAGGACGTATCGAAGTACGTGCCAGACTACACGGAGCAAAGGGAGCATGGCCTGCTATATGGACATTGCCTTATGAAACAGACAAATACTCATGGCCTATGGGAGGAGAAGTGGACATTATGGAACGTCTGAACCATGACTCTATTGTCTACCAAACCGTACACTCGCACTATACCTATACACTAGGAATAGAAAACAACCCGAAACACGGAAACACTATTCCCATTAATCCCGAAGACTTCAATGTATATGGAGTGGATTTTTGGCCGGACAGTCTTGTATTCCATGTCAACGGAAAACGAAACTTTGTTTATCCTCGAATTGAAACCGAACAAGAAGGACAGTTTCCTTTTAATATCCCGCAATATTTGCTAATCGATATGCAGTTAGGAGGAAGTTGGGTCGGTACGGTAGATCCGGCCGACTTACCCGTAGAGATGGAAGTAGACTGGGTACGCCATTACCAATGGAAATAAAACGATAAAAGTATTCTTAGTTACAAGAAAATAGATAATAAAGAACTTATTAACTTGCTTAAACTTTAAATTTATGAACGGACAAAAACAAAACTTTTTCCGCATTTTCTTAGCGGGCGTTCTTATACTGCTCTCTTTCGCAGTATATGCACAGGAAAACACAGTGACAGGTAAAGTGTACGATGTATCAGGCGAACCTATTATCGGAGCCAGTGTAGTGATTCAAGGTACGACACAAGGAACTATCACCGACATGGACGGTGCTTTTCAGTTGAAGGCACAACCTTCACAGACGTTGGTCGTTAGCTTCTTAGGATATAAGGATGTCATCCTCCCAATAGGAAACAAAAATAATTTTAAGGTTACTTTGGAAGAAGACTCCAAGAAACTCGACGAAGTGGTCGTGGTGGGATATGCCACCCAAAAGAAAGTGAATCTAACAGGTTCCGTGGCTTCTGTGTCATCCAAGGATATCCAGGACATCCCGGTAGCCAATACAGCTACTTTGTTGCAAGGTCGTCTTCCGGGTCTGGTACTGACTCAAAACGGTGCACAGGCCGGTAATGACAATCCGGAAATAAGAATCCGTGGTATCGGTACTTTTGGTAACAACAACCCGATGGTATTGATTGACGGCGTGGAAGGCAGTCTTTCACAAATTTCCGAAATCCCCTCTGCGGATATCGACAATATCTCTGTATTGAAAGACGCAGCATCTGCAGCTATCTATGGTGTACGTGCCGCCAATGGCGTTATCTTAATTACTACCAAACGAGGACAGGCCTCAAGTAGAGTGAAAGTATCCTACTCGGGAAGCTATACATTACAGACTCCGGGTATCGTTCCCGACTATGTAGACAGTTATAACTGGGCTCTTATGAAAAACGAAGTGAACCCTGACACTTTCTCACCGGAAGCTCTACAAAAACTGAAAGATGGTTCGGATCCCGATCATTATGCAAACACCAATTGGTTGGACGCCGTATTGCGCAATGCCAGTATGCACCAGCATCATTTGTCCGTATCAGGTGGTAGCGAAAATACGCACTTCATGGCCTCGGTAGCTTATTCAAACCAAGATGGTATCATGGTAAAAACAGGTGTAGAGCGTTTCTCTTTTCGTTCAAACCTTGACACCCGCTACAAACGTTTCACATTCGGGCTGAACTTGTCCGGTAACAAAAACAACGTGACGGCTCCCGCTGTTGCTCCTTCGGGCGAAGGCGGTATCATGCGTTTCGTATCTTGGTTCACTCGCCCCACCGTACCGGTGATGTACTCCAACGGACATTATGGCTATGTAGACGGTTCGTCAATGAGCGCCGAAATGGTGAAAAACCCTGTAGAGTTGATGTCCTTAGGACATCGCAGCAACGAATATTGGCGTTTCAACGGTAAGGCGTTTGCCGGTATTGAACTATGGGAAGGATTGAAGTTCCAAACAAGTCTTGCTTATGCTTTCGACCTGAATGCGACTAAGTCTTACACTCCCAAATCTCCTGCCCGCTATGATGCAGACGGAAACATTGTAAAGGCAGCAGGAGAGACTAATAAGGAAGAGGATTATTGGTACCGCAACGCAACATGGACAAATGAGAACTTGCTGACTTATAACAAGCAATTCGACAAACACAATATCAATGTACTGTTGGGGCATTCGGTCATCGGTTCACGTTTCTACAAAACAACAGCATCCATACAGGGTTTCCCAACCGAGAATATTTATGAGCTCAAAGGAGGTACAATCAATCCGGGAGCAACGGGGGAATCAGAAGAATATAAGCTCCAATCATTTTTCGGCCGTGTAAACTACAGTTATGATGACCGGTATTTATTCGAATTCAATATTCGTCATGACGGGTCCTCACGTATGCCCAAAGCCAATCGTTATGCCACATTCCCTTCATTGTCTGCAGGATGGGTATTCTCGAACGAAGGGTTTATGAAAGACTACAGAAACTTCTCTCTCGGAAAGTTACGTCTGTCATGGGGTAAATTAGGTAATCAGGAAATTGGTAACTACGCTTATGCAGCTACTTTGGGTGCAAGCGGAAATTACTTCTTCGACCAAGGTGCAGACAAGCAGGCAGGTATGGTACAGACATCCGTCCCCAATGAAAACATTAAATGGGAAACAACCCGCTCTGTAAACATAGCTCTCGACCTTGGATTCTTCAACAACAGAATACAAACCACCTTTGAATGGTTCGACAAGAAAACTTCCGATATCTTGATGCAACTGGCTATGCCCGGCATTTTCCTGGGTTCTCTCTCCGCTCCTTATCAGAATGTGGGTGCAGTCCGTAACCGCGGTTGGGAATGGACTGTAAATTACTCAGACAGTAGAGGTGACTGGGCTTGGAACGCCGGTTTCAACCTATCACGTGTAAAGAATGAAATCCTTGAAATGGGTGAATTGGAGGAAAAAATTGACGGCAATATAATCAACCGTATCGGCAACCCTATTGGCGCTTATTTCGGATATAAAGCAATAGGCATCTATCGTACGGAAGCCGACTTGCAACGTACCAACTCGAAGGGTGAAGTTATCAAACAAAACGGTGTGGCTCCCAAATTGGGCGATATCATGTACGCCGACCTTGATGACAACGGTAATATTACTCCTGAAGATCGCGATATTATAGGTAATCCATTCCCGAAATACTCTTATAGTTTCAACCTGGGCGCATCTTGGAAAAACTTCGATTTGTCTACTTTCTGGCAAGGGGTGGGAGGTATCTATCGTTACAGTTGGGAGACTTCTACCGACATTCGAGGCAACCTCACGAGCCGTTGGGTGAACCGTTATTCGGCTGACAACATAAATGCTCCCATGCCTGCACTAGGTAACACCATGAACGATTCTTATTCTTCATTCTGGCTTGAAAAATCAGATTACCTACGTCTGAAGAATCTGGAATTCGGCTATACTTTCCGCCAGGCCGAACTTGCCAAAGTTGGTATTTCCAGCATCCGTGTTTACTTTGCCGGAAGTAATCTATTGACGTTCACACCGTTGAAGAACTGGGATCCGGAAAAGTCATCGGGTGATACAAGAAATGACGTACATCCCAATATGCGTACTTATTCATTTGGATTAAACATTCAATTCTAATTACAAGGAGGACAAATATTATGATTAAGAATACAAAAAATATATGCAGAGTTTTACTATTATCCGGAATGTTATTATCTGCCAGCGCATGTTCGGACAGTTTTCTACAGACAGATTCTCCGAACCAGCCTTCCCAAACGACCTATTGGCAAACCGAATCGGATGCATTGATGGCACTGACCGCTTGCTACGACGCCATGCAAAGCCAAAACTTATATGACGACAACATTGACGGCTGGAAATTCGGATTTCTGGGACGCGAAACCAGCACAGACAATGGTGACCACACATGGGGTAACTGGATGCTAGGTAGTTCCATTTCACAATGTACCTCGGCTACCACCGATGAATGTTTTTCAATGTACTGGAACGCCAATTATGAAGTTATCAAGCGATGCAATATGTTAGTGGAAAACGTAGAACGCATACCAATGGAACAAGAAAAAATAGAAGCATACAAAGCTGAAGCAATAGCATTGCGCGCCCTGATGTATTGCAATCTGACTTCTGTTTTCCGCGATGTACCCTATCTGACAAAACCTCTCACTCTGTCAGAAGCCCAAGCACCCAAAACGGAGCGCAGCCAGATTATCTCTTCTTTGTTGGAAGATCTGAAAATATGGATTCCTAAGATCCCCGTGATAGGAAAAGCACAGACAGGACGTCTGACTCAAGAAGCGGCCTACGCTATTATGGGACGGATAGCCCTTTTCAACCAGCATTGGGACGAGGCTATAAATGCCTACAAAAACGTTGTTGGTAAAATACAACTTTTCAAATCGGGAGACGGCAGCGACCCGGCAGCTAACTTTGCAGACTTATTCAAGGAAGCCAATGAAACAGCTGGTGAAGTATTACTGAGTGTTCACTACAAAGGCCCGGGACTGGGTGAAGGTAATTGCTTTGGAGTTTGCTGGTCTGCTCCGATGAATGCCATCGAAGGATCAATGAATTTATGCGATGATTTTTATTGCACGGATGGATTACCTATTGACAAGTCTCCTTTATTTAAGGGTAGCCTTGACAAAGGAGCTCATACAAAAGAGAATCCGGATATGGGACGTTATGAGAACCGCGACCCTCGTATGAAGGCAACATTGATGCTTCCGGGAATGGAATGGAACGGAAAGTTGTACACTAACAACTTACCTGCCAGCTCCACATGCTGTATCCGTAAATGGTTTACTCCCGAAAATACGGCAAACGAATATGACGGTAGCTTAGATTTCTATGTCATCCGCTATGCAGAGGTACTATTGTCACTCTCTGAAGCTATGATTGAAAAAGGCGGTTACTCCCAAGCGGAAATTACCAAGTATATCAATGAAGTCCGCGACCGCGTAGGTATGCCTGCTGTAGAAGAGGTAGAAGGAACTAATCTGGAACAAGATGAACTACGCGCCATTGTACGCCATGAGCGCCGTGTGGAACTGGCCTTCGAAGATTTACGCTTTGCCGACCTTTATCGCTGGAAAGATTTTGAGAATGCTCAGAAACGTATGCAGGAAGACAAGTCATTCTATGGCTTCGGAGCAGTCGAACGCAATAATCTACGTGGAGCACAAGATTTGGTATGGCCTATTCCGCAAAGTGAGATTGATACAAACCCGATGTTGGAACAGCACAGCGAATGGAAATAGTACTGCCTGATTGCAGTATATAAGTAAAGAGTGAGCACGAAGCCGGAATAAATTATGGTTTCGTGCTTATTCTTTTTTTAATGCAGCCATTTACAATTTCTTTCTGTCACATACATAAAAACGGTACCCCGATTCACATCGCAGCACCGTCACAACACAAACACAAAATAAAACACGACAAAACTACTATGCAATCTTCCTGTTATGCCGGGGAGGCATATTCACTAGCCTATATATATTCGCATACCTACAAGTAGCCATCAGGCGATTTGCATATATAAAACATTCAGATTTTTATTTTGTTCACGAAAGGAGAAGTAAAAATGTTATTTCTTCTCCTTGTAGTCTTTCAGGAAGCCTTCCATCAGCCATTTGGCGAGTGCCTGACGATTGGAATTCATCACCAACCGACGCTGATCGAACGTATTCTGGATATTACCCAACTCCACAAAGACGGAAGCGGGAGTGGTATGGGAAAGTACGTATAAGTTACGCCCGCTTACTGTGCCGGAAAAGCCCCGGTTGGGTTGATGTTTATCGTACTTTGACTCAAACGTATTTTTCATATTATTCGCCAATCGTTTGCTTTCTCCCTTTTTATTCGAATAATAGAAAAAGACATCCGTTTGTTTTCCCTTACTACGGCTATCAATATGAATAAAAATCGCCCTGCAATAAGAGTAGTTCTTACGGTCTTTCCGGTAAAGAGCGTTTATTTTATCACAGCGTTGCTGTAAGCGTTGCACCTGATTCAAAGGAATTGGATCACCCATACAAGTCTCCCGTTTACTGTTTGACAGGTATGAATCATCACGGATACCATCTTTAGCATCTTGAATGATGATACGGACTTCGGCCCCTTCCTGCATTAGGTTACGTGCCAGACGGAGGGCAATATCATAAGCGTATTCATCTTCGTGCAATTCGTATTTACCAACTTTCCCGATAGCACCCGGATCAGGACCTCCATGTCCGCTGACCACATAGAAGCAAGCACCGGCAAGACGGTTGGAAGTGACTTTCACATTAGCCAGTTGCTTTCCAAACAAAGGTTCGTTGATAGTGGTTCCTATTGTTGTTGATTTAGCTTTCGGAGATTGTTGCTTTGTTCCGGAACTTTCGGAAGCTGATTTCTTGATGGGAGGAATAACATACGTCACGCCCACTTTAAGCACATTGTTCTTTCCCAGTTTCTGTTTATTCAGCTCAATAAAGTCGTCGTAATACTTCTTCGGAGAGCGGTTGTGCCTCAACAGAAAAGAAGAGATACCTTCACCCGCCTTCGGGGTTGCCTTCTGCTGTGCCCAAAGAGTTGTGCCCGAAAAAAGAAAAGCTAAGAATAAAAGAATATAGAGTTTATTTTTCATAACTACATTAACTATCTCCTTCGCAAGAGTATCATTTCACTCATAAACAGGGCAAAAATACAATTATTTTCCCTACTTTTGCAGCATTAAAACATTTTTTGAAATAAAACATTAAAACCCGATAACATTATGGCAAAACAATTCAAACCGGAAACCCTGTGTGTACAGGCAGGATGGACGCCTAAAAAAGGCGAACCACGCGTATTGCCCATCTATCAAAGTACAACTTTCAAATACGATACCAGCGAGCAAATGGCACGTCTTTTCGATTTGGAAGACAGCGGTTATTTCTATACCCGCCTGCAGAACCCGACGAATGACGCTGTGGCCGCTAAAATTGCCGCCCTCGAAGGTGGTGTGGCCGCCATGCTGACTTCCAGCGGTCAGGCTGCCAACTTCTACGCTATCTTCAATATTTGCCAGGCAGGTGACCATTTCGTTTGTTCTTCCGCTATCTATGGTGGTACTTTCAACCTGTTCGGAGTGACAATGAGAAAACTCGGTATTGAGGTTACTTTCGTCAATCCGGATGCCGGCGAAGAAGAGATTTCCGCAGCTTTCCGTCCGAATACGAAAGCATTGTTCGGTGAAACAATTTCCAATCCTTCCCTCGAAGTACTGGATATTGAGAAGTTTGCCCGTATCGCGCACAGCCACGGTGTCCCTTTGATTGTTGACAATACTTTCCCGACTCCGATTAACTGCCGCCCGTTCGAATGGGGAGCAGATATCGTTGTTCACTCCACTACCAAATACATGGACGGACACGCTACCAGCGTAGGCGGTTGTATCGTAGATAGCGGTAACTTCGACTGGGACGCTCATGCCGATAAATTCCCCGGACTTTGCACGCCGGACGAATCTTATCACGGGCTGACTTACACAAAAGCTTTCGGCAAAGGTGCTTATATCACTAAAGCCACTGCACAGTTAATGCGTGACCTCGGCAGCATCCAAAGCCCGCAAAACGCATTCTTACTGAACCTGGGACTTGAAACGCTTCACTTACGCATGCCTCAACATTGCGGCAACGCACAGAAAGTCGCCGAATATCTGTCCAAGAACGAGAAAGTAGCTTGGGTAAACTACTGCGGATTGCCGGATAATAAATATTACGCTTTAGCACAGAAATATATGCCGAACGGTTCTTGCGGAGTTATCTCCTTCGGTCTAAAAGGCGGACGTGACGTATCTATCAAGTTTATGGATTCACTGGAATTCATAGCTATCGTCACTCACGTAGCAGATGCACGTAGCTGTGTGCTTCACCCGGCAAGCCATACTCACCGCCAGTTGTCGGACGAACAGCTTATGGAAGCAGGGGTACGCCCGGACTTGATTCGTCTGTCGGTAGGTATCGAAAATGCGGATGATATTATCGCAGATATCGAACAGGCGCTGAATGCATAAAAACTGATTATTACAGTATTACATCATAAAGAAGAGACTGGCTCAATTCCGTTTTGAGTTCAGTCTCTTTTTATTATCCTTACAATAAATTGCAATAAAATATGCCGTTCCAGTATGCTCTGACAAGGAAGTATTCTCACCCTTATGAGAAAAAATACTTATTATTATGAGAAAAAGTTCTCACTATAATGAGAATTTTTTCTCATTATAGTGAGAATACTTTGAGAAAAACCTTATCTCCTGTTTCGAATCTGAATCTCGGTGAAGCAGTTCGCCACTTGTTTATGATAAGTGTTACCGTTATTTCGACAAGCAGGAAATAAGTACTGCTCCGATCTACCGAAATGATGATACAGGGAATATATTCCACCTGTATCTCTTAGATCTTTTATCCGTGTCTCCTACATGAATCTCCGAACAGAAATCGTTAAAAAACATTATATTTCCGTATATACAAGGTCACAACTTACCTGTTTTTTTCCATAATTTTGCAAACCGAATTAGAAAAGCAAGTATCAAGATGAAACTAAAGTATTATCAAATTTCCATTCGCTACGAGAACAAAATGCATGACTTCCACGGTTGGGGTGTAGCAGTGCAGATTTGATTATTTCTATAAGAACTACTCGCCACGATGCGAAATGCCGGCTTCCCTTCTTTGGAGGCGGCATGATATAGGAACATATATTTATCATTATCAACTAAATTTCTTTTTTATTTTATGAGCAAAAAAAGATGGCTCATAGTACCGCTATGCGTAGTACTATGCAGTCAGGGTTCATTTGCCCAAACACTTACCAGGAAAGTTTTGGGCATTAACGAGATGTTCCGTCTGGCAGACGAGAACAGTCAGAGTATTCAAACGTATAAAACCGAGAAGGAAGTTACCGATGAGGCTTTGAAAGCTGCCAAGTCACAACGTTTGCCGGACATCAGCGCATCGCTCTCTTTCAGTTATTTGGGTGACGGGTATCTGTGGGACCGTGACTTCAAGAACGGGCAGAACATTCCAATGCCTCATTTTGGTAATAACTTTGCGCTGGAAGCACAACAGGTCATTTATGCAGGCGGTGCTATCAGCAGCAGTATTACTTTAGCAGAACTCAGTCAGCAAATGGCTGCGCTGGACTGGCAGAAGAACCGGCAGGAGATACGTTTTCTTCTGACCGGCTACTACCTGGATTTATATAAGTTGAATAACCAGGTACAAGTGTTGCAGAAGAACCTCGATTTGACAGAACAGGTGATTCGCAATATGGAAGCCCGACGCACACAAGGAACAGCTCTGAAAAATGACATCACCCGTTATGAGTTACAAAAAGAGACATTGAAACTGCAATTAGCCAAAGTACAAGATGCATGCAAAATAATGAATCACCAACTGGTGACTACGCTGCATCTTCCTGCCGGAACGGAAATCATCCCCGACTCCACCCTACTGGACGAAGAAGTGAAGGCTCTGGCGGAAAACGACTGGCAACTACTGGCTTCGCAGAGCAATGTCGGTTTGCAGCAAGCACAACTGGCAATGAAGATGAGCAAACAGAAAGTCAAACTGGAACGCTCGGAACTTCTTCCGAAAATAGCTCTCGTAGCCGGTGAGCATCTGGACGGGCCTATCACTATTGAAGTCCCCGTGCTGGATAATAACTTCAATTATTGGTATGTGGGGGTAGGAATCAAATACAATCTTTCATCACTGTTCAAGAACAACAAGAAAGTACGCCAGGCAAAACTGAATATGCGTAAGGCACAGGAAGAATATTCACTAGCGCAAGAACAGATAGAGAACGGCGTCCAAGCCAATTATGTCAATTTCCTGACCTCATTTACCGACCTTCGCACACAAGAGAAAAGCGTGGAGCTTGCCAATCAGAATTACGACGTAACCAGTAATCGCTATAAGAATGACCTTGCATTACTTACCGACATGCTCGATGCCAGCAACATGAAATTAAGTGCAGACCTCGGTCTGGTCAACGCACGTATCAACGTGGTTTACAGTTTCTATAAAATGAAATATATCACACATACCCTTTAATTGAAAATCAATTATTCATACCCTTTTAAATAGAACAGATTATGATAGCTAGAAAGACTCAAAAGATTATATACAACATTCTGATTCTTTGTTTTCTCATTGGTGGTGCCACTTATGTTTGTTCCCGGTTCATTCATTTGGGAAACATCGAATATACCGACAATGCACAGGTGAAACAACATATCACACCTATTAATACCCGTGTACCGGGATTTATCAAGAAGATATGCTTTGAAGAATATCAGCAGGTACGAAAAGGTGATACGCTCGTTATTATTGAAGATGCGGAATTCCGTCTTCGTGTAGCACAGGCGGAAGCGGATTTGGCCAATGCCACTGCGGGACGGCAGGCAACGACCATAGGCATTGCCACTACCCAAAACAACCTGAGCGTAAGTGACGCAAGTATTGAAGAAGTACGTGTACAAATGGAAAATGCCCAACGTGAACTGAACCGTTTTGAAAAGTTATTGCAGGAAGATGCTGTGACGAAGCAACAATATGATAATGTGCACACAGCTTATGAAACAGCCAAAGCCCGTTACGAACAGGTATCGCGTGCCAAACAATCTACGTCTTTAGTGAAAAGCGAACAGACACATCGCCTAGGACAGAACGAAGCAGGTGTCCGCCTGGCAGAAGCAGCTTTAGAGCTTGCCCGTCTGAATCTTTCCTATACGATTATCATCGCCCCGTGTGACGGTACCACAGGAAAGAAAGAGATTCTGGAGGGTCAATTGGTTCAACCGGGACAGACCATGGTGGATATTGTAGACAGCAGCGATTTGTGGGTAATCGCCAATTATCGTGAAACCCAGCTTTCCAATATCAGAGAAGGCGCAGATGTGGAAATGACAGCAGATGCAGTGCCGGGCGTCACTTTCAAAGGTATCGTCGAATCCATTTCCGATGCTACGGGAGCGGCTTTCTCAATGATTCCGCAGGACAATGCAACCGGGAACTTTGTAAAGGTAGAACAACGAATCCCCGTCCGCATCAGCCTGAAAGGAAACAAGCCGGAAGATTTAAAACGCTTGCGTGCCGGTTTCAATGTAGAATGTGAGGTGAAATATTAACGTATGGGAGCACCTGTTTTAAATGGCCCTTTCGTGATGCCCATGTTCCGTAGCTTCGTACCGCGGAAGATACAACCGTGGATTTATCTGTTCATTGCCATTACTTTCCAACTTTCGGGCGGGGTCTATTTGGGAGCATTGAACCAGATGATCGGGGGAATGGCATTGATGCGTGAGGATATATTGATGTGTATGTACGCCAATCTCGCAGGTATGGCTATCTACTTCCCCTTGCTGTTCCGCATGAAGTTCCGTTTTACAAATAAGACGTTGCTCACATCGGCTGCATTGGGGGTATTGGTCTGTAACCTGATTGCTCCGCATATTACTTTCCTTCCGCTATTGTGGTTGATATGTTTCATCGAAGGCATGTGCAAAATCCAGGGAACCTTTGAATGTATGTCCAACATTCAGTTGTGGATGACGCCCAAACGGGATTTTACCGTTTTCTTTCCCTGGCTTCACATCGTCGTCTTGGGAAGCATCCAGTTGTCCGACCTGATAACGACTTATCTGATGTATCATTATCACTGGACATATATGAATCTTTTCATTGCAGGATTGATGATAATAGTCCTGTTGATACAGACCATTTGCGTAAAGCATTTCCGGTTTATGCGCAAGTTTCCGTTGTTCGGCATTGACTGGCTGGGGGCAGCGTTATGGGCGGCATTGCTGGCCGAGATAGCTTTCCTCTTCAACTACGGTGACTGGTATGACTGGTGGAACAGTCCGGTTATCCGTCAGTTGTCGGTAGCTATCCTGATAACCCTGTTTTTTTGCATCTGGCGCATGCTGACTATCCGTCACCCGTTCTTAGAGCCTAAAATGTGGAGTTACCGCTACCTCTTACCTTTATTGGGACTAATCACACTAGTGGAAGCATTTCTGGCAACCGAGCATGTATTGGAAGAAGTTTTTTATGAGGAAGTGATGAAGTATGAGGAGCTGATAAGCGTGCAATTGGCGTGGTTTGCTATTATCGGTATAGTAATCGGCTGCGTATTCTCTTATTGGTGGATGCATATCAAACACTATAATTATGTACGTCTTATCATTGTCGGTTTCTTAGGGCTTATCGGTTATCTGATAGGGTTCTATCTGACAATCTCTACTGATATTCACATCTCACAGCTTTATCTTCCGACAATATGCCGGGGATTCGCCTATGCGGTATTAAGCGCCACCTTTATGGTCTGCCTGGAAGAAATCATGACTTTCCAACATTTTTTCCAATCGTTAAGTGTATTCAATATGCTTCACATGGTAGTCGGCGGTGTATTGGGTTGCGCGATCTATGCACAAGGACTGGCTTATTACGTTCCTGATAACCTGGCACGCTACGGGGCGGCAATCGACCATGTATCATTCAGCAGCAGTCCGTTCAATCTCGGCCATTACATGGAAGAGTTTATCAGTCAGATGATGGAAGTGAGCATCAAGCAGATTTATGGCTGGGTGGCTTATGCCTGTATCTTCCTATTCCTGCTGTTGCTGCTTTATGATTTCCCGGTGCGCCGTTCGTTGAAAAGCATGCCAAGCTGGAAAGAAGTGGCACGTGATGTAAAAAATACATTTTGGCGCACCACACATACACCATCCGAAAAAGAATAAGTAATAGAATTAGAAGCACGGCTGTTTAAGTATCAACCGTGCTTCTTTCAGAAACAGGACACAATTACAGTCAAATTACATATCGACTCATTATTTTAGTCATTTTGCTATAAAATTAATAGAAATTATCTCCGAAAGACGACAGATTCAAACTTTTATTCCTACATTTGCAGCCAAATGATAACTTATTAATAAAAATACAGATACCATGGCTAAAATAACCAAAGAAGCCGCTTTGCTCTATCACTCACAGGGCAAACCCGGTAAGATCGAGGTAGTTCCTACCAAACCTTACAGTACACAAACCGACTTATCACTTGCATACTCTCCCGGTGTGGCAGAGCCTTGTCTTGAAATAGAGAAGAATCCGCAAGATGCGTATAAATATACAGCTAAAGGCAATCTTGTTGCCGTTATCTCCAATGGTACAGCTGTGCTCGGACTGGGTGACATAGGCGCATTGAGCGGCAAACCCGTAATGGAAGGTAAAGGACTGCTTTTCAAAATTTATGCAGGTATCGACGTGTTCGATATTGAAGTGGATGAGAAAGATCCGGAAAAATTCATTGCAGCAGTGAAAGCTATCGCTCCTACTTTCGGCGGCATCAACCTGGAAGACATCAAAGCTCCCGAATGTTTCGAAATCGAACGCCGCCTGAAAGAAGAACTGGACATTCCCGTCATGCACGACGACCAGCACGGAACGGCTATCATCTCCAGTGCCGGACTGGTGAATGCCCTGCAAGTGGCCGGAAAGAAAATCGAAGATGTAAAAATCGTCGTGAACGGTGCAGGTGCCTCTGCCGTATCTTGTACTAAATTATATGTATCACTGGGCGCACGTCTCGAAAACATCGTCATGCTGGACAGTAAAGGCGTAATCAGCAAGGCGCGTACCGATCTGAATGAACAGAAAAGATATTTTGCAACCGACCGCACAGATATCCATACATTGGAAGAAGCAATCAAAGGTGCAGATGTATTCCTCGGACTGTCAAAAGGAAATGTGCTGAGTCAGGACATGGTGCGCAGCATGGCTCCAATGCCTATCGTATTTGCACTGGCAAACCCGACACCGGAAATCTCTTACGAAGACGCTATGGCAGCACGCCCTGACGTATTAATGGCAACCGGACGTTCCGACTATCCGAACCAGATTAACAATGTTATCGGTTTCCCGTACATCTTCCGTGGTGCTCTGGATACGCATGCCAAGGCGATCAACGAAGAAATGAAAATCGCCGCCGTACACGCTATTGCCAATCTGGCAAAACAGCCTGTACCCGACGTCGTGAATGCAGCATACCACGTGAACAATCTTTCTTTCGGGCCGGAATATTTCATCCCGAAACCGGTAGACCCACGCCTCATCACCGAAGTTTCCTGTGCCGTGGCAAGAGCTGCTATGGAAAGCGGAGTGGCACGTACCGATATCAAGGATTGGGACGCTTATTGCGTACACTTGCGCGAACTTATGGGATATGAATCCAAACTGACCCGCCAACTGTATGACACCGCCCGCCGCCACCCGCAACGTGTAGTGTTTGCCGAAGGCATTCACCCGAATATGCTGAAAGCCGCCGTTGAAGCGAAAGCCGAAGGTATCTGCCATCCTATCTTATTAGGAAACGACGAAGCAATCGGCAAACTGGCGGAAGAACTCGACCTCAGCCTCGAAGGTATCGAAATCGTCAACCTCCGCCACCCGGACGAATCGGAACGCCGCGAACGTTATGCACGCATTCTGGCAGAGAAACGTTCACGCGAAGGCTTTACTTACGAAGAAGCCAACGACAAGATGTTCGAACGTAACTATTTCGGTATGATGATGGTTGAAACCGGAGATGCCGACGCGTTTATCACGGGACTTTATACGAGATATAGCAACACGATCAAAGTTGCCAAAGAAGTAATCGGCATCCAACCGGGATTCAAACATTTCGGAACCATGCATATCCTGAACTCCAAGAAAGGCACTTACTTCCTGGCAGATACATTGATTAACCGCCACCCGGATACAAGCACATTGATTGATATCGCCAAACTGTCTGACAAAACAGTCCGCTTCTTCAATCATACACCGGTCATTTCGATGTTGTCATACTCCAACTTCGGCGCCGACACCGCAGGTAGCCCTGTCAAAGTGCACGAAGCGGTGTCATATATGCAGGAAGAATATCCCGAACTGGCTATCGACGGTGAAATGCAGGTCAACTTTGCCATGAACCGTGAGTTGCGCGACGCCAAGTATCCGTTCACCCGTCTGAAAGGTAAAGATGTGAACACACTGATTTTCCCGAACTTGAGTTCTGCAAATGCCGGATACAAATTGCTGCAAGCAATGGACCCTGACACAGAATTTATCGGGCCTATCCAAATGGGATTGAACAAGCCTATCCATTTCACCGACTTCGAAAGCTCTGTTCGCGACATCGTCAATATCACCGCCGTAGCCGTGATTGATGCTATCGTAGACAAGAAGAAAAAGGAAAGCAAATGAGAAGGCCGTTATCAAAATCACAAATAGTTTGTATCAGTCTACTTTGGCTGGCTCTTTGCTATTTGGTTCTTACAAAAGCCGAACGAATTGACGGAATGACAGTAGTAATGCTTGTCATTTCGGCAGCATTAGTCTTTATTCCTGTCTATAAGTCGATCAAAAAGAATAAATAAATATCTTTTTTTCTGCTTTTAATGCGATAAAATATCAAATTTGATGTTTTATCGCATTTTTCTTTATAAAATGTTTGCTAGTTCAATTTTTATCTTTACTTTTGCAACCGCATAAGAGAAATAGATAATCGAATTTTAAACAACCAATAAAAGAAAAAAAGATTATGAATGCAGCAAAGGTATTAGACGATCTGAAAAGAAGATTTCCCAATGAACCGGAGTATCATCAAGCAGTAGAAGAAGTACTTTCTACTATTGAAGAAGAATACAACAAACATCCGGAGTTTGATAAAGTAAACTTGATCGAACGTTTGTGTATTCCTGATAGAGTATATCAGTTCCGTGTGACTTGGATGGACGATAAAGGTAATATTCAGACCAATATGGGTTACCGTGTTCAGCATAACAACGCAATCGGCCCTTACAAAGGCGGTATCCGTTTCCACGCATCTGTGAACCTTTCTATCTTGAAGTTCCTTGCCTTTGAACAAACATTCAAAAACTCACTGACTACTCTGCCAATGGGTGGTGGTAAAGGTGGTTCTGACTTCTCTCCTCGTGGAAAGTCAAATGCTGAAGTAATGCGTTTCGTACAGGCATTCATGCTGGAACTGTGGCGTCACATCGGTCCTGAAACTGACGTTCCTGCTGGTGACATCGGTGTTGGTGGCCGCGAAGTAGGTTTCATGTTCGGTATGTATAAAAAACTGGCTCATGAATTTACCGGAACATTTACAGGTAAAGGCCGCGAATTCGGTGGTTCACTGATTCGTCCGGAAGCTACAGGTTACGGTAACATCTACTTCCTGATGGAAATGTTGAAGAGAAAAGGAACTGACTTGAAAGGTAAAGTTTGTCTGGTTTCTGGTTCTGGTAACGTTGCTCAATATACAATCGAAAAAGTAATCGAACTGGGTGGTAAAGTAGTTACTTGCTCCGACTCTGACGGTTACATCTACGATCCAGACGGTATCGACCGCGAAAAGCTGGATTACATCATGGAACTGAAGAACCTCTACCGTGGCCGTATCCGCGAATACGCAGAGAAATATGGTTGCAAATATGTAGAAGGAGCTAAACCTTGGGGTGAAAAATGCGATATCGCACTGCCTTCTGCCACTCAGAACGAATTGAACGGCGACCACGCACGTCAGTTGGTAGCAAACGGCTGTATAGCTGTATCTGAGGGAGCAAACATGCCTTCTACTCCGGAAGCTATCAAAGTATTCCAGGACGCTAAGATTCTGTACGCTCCGGGTAAAGCAGCTAATGCGGGTGGTGTATCAGTATCAGGTCTTGAAATGACTCAGAACTCCATCAAGTTGAGTTGGAGCGCTGAAGAAGTAGACGAAAAGCTGAAGAGCATCATGAAGAATATCCACGAAGCCTGCGTTCAGTATGGTACTGAAGCCGACGGATATGTAAACTATGTGAAAGGTGCTAACGTAGCCGGATTTATGAAGGTTGCAAAAGCAATGATGGCACAAGGTATCGTATAATCAGCCCATAAGATATAAGTAAGCTATAGTTTATTAAAAACTCCCGCTTTCCTAAGGGAAAAGTGGGAGTTTTTTTATACAGTCTCAAAGTATGGTTCCGCAAAAGGTTACGAACTGAACGGTTATATGGGAAATGACAGGATTTTCCCGATATAAAACAGAGACTCCATGAAAAATTTCGAATTGTTCATCAAACAGCGACATACATGTTATAAAACAAATCCAGCATACAGAACGGAAGTTGCCATATCATTCTCACAACCCCATTTTTTCTTTTAACATTCAATGTCAATTGATATTCAACTCTTTTATCTACCTTTGCATACGAATAATCCATTAATTCTGAATAAACAGATGAAACTAAGAAATGTATCAGCCGGAATAGTCTTATGTCTGACAATGGTTTCCTGCATCCAAGATGAAGCTTTGAATGTCGAAGCAGCTATAGACGGATGCAGCGGTACTAACATCCAATTATCCACTATTAATCCTAGTAGTAAAACAGCTTCTATTTATGTATCTAAGTCTACAGACTTATCTGCATTAGAAATTAAATTCACATTACCAGACGGAGCTAGTATAGAACCTGTTAATGCAATAGCAAATGATGCTCCTCCCAAATATGACTTTTCTACTTCACAGATCCCCATTACTCCAGAACAAACATTGGAACAGTATCAACGTAAGTTCAGAGTTACATCTGAAAGTGAAACAACTGAAGCTGTCTATACCATTACTGTAATCAAATCTGAACTTCCTACAAATTTCCATTTCGAAAACTTAGTAGATGGAAGTTCCGATTACCATGAACTTTATGAATTTAATCAGCAACAAGGAGAAACGCTCCAATGGGCGAGTGGAAATCCGGGCTTCAAACTTACCGGTATGGCAAAGTCCCCCTTTGATTACCCAACTTTACAAACTGAAGGTTATATAGGTAAAGGTATTCGACTAGAGACAAAGAGTACAGGAGATTTTGGCGAAAAAGTTAAGATGCCAATTGCAGCAGGTAACCTTTTCATCGGTACATTCATAGTAAAAGATGCATTAAGAGATGCCAAAGCTGCTACAAAATTCGGATTCCCATTTTTCAAACATCCAAAAACACTAAAAGGATATTATAAATTTCAACCTGGCACTGTTTATATTTCGGGCACTGATGAAAACCGAAAGCCTATAATAGATCCTTCAATGGAAGGAAAGGATAAAGGTGATATATATGCCGTCTTATACGAAGCTGACGATGTGGAAGATTTCCTTGATGGATATAATTCCCTAAATTCCAATAAGATTATAGCTCTTGCAAGAATCCCGTCAATAGAAAAGACGAGTGAGTGGAAACAGTTTGAATTACCTTTTGAATATAAAAAAGCAATAGATGAATCAGCTCTCAAGGAAGGTAAATACAAACTCGCTGTTGTATTCTCTTCCAGCATAAATGGAGCAGAATTTAAAGGTTCAGTAGGAAGTACTTTGTGGATAGACGAGGTAACTATTCAGTGTAAAGAAGACAACGAATAATAACTTAAAAAGTAATTTATATATGAATAAATATATATTGGCTAGTATTGTTATCCTTTTTTGCAGTATCAGCCAAATCAATGCACAATCGTCCGAACACAAAGGACTACTATGGTCTTCTCTTCATGGACTAGACTATCAATTCAAAGCAGGTGTAAATATCGGTGGGACATCTCCTCTTCCCCTTCCCGAAGAAATCAGAAGCATCGAAAGCTATTCTCCCGGACTTGCTATTACTCTGGAAGGTAATGTAACAAAATGGATAGATGTCCAAAAGAAATGGGGAGTTAGTTTAGGAGTACGTCTTGCTAACAAAAACATGACTACCGAGGCTCTAGTGAAAAACTATGGTATGGAAATATTCAACGACATAGGCGGAAAAGTAGAAGGACTTTGGACAGGAGGAGTCAAGACTAAAGTCAAAATGTCTCTTTTGACAATACCCATATTAGCCAACTACAAAATCAGTGATCGCTGGAAATTGGTTGCGGGGCCTTATCTATCATATATGATGGATGGTGATTTCTCTGGACATGTTTACGAGGGCCATCTCCGCTCCCCGGATGCTACTGGTAGCCGCGTTAATTTCGAGGGTGATAATATAGCAACTTATGATTTCTCTAGCAGTCTACGCAAATTTCAATGGGGATTACAGCTAGGCGGAGAGTGGAAAGCCTATAAACACCTAAATGTGTACGCTGACCTAACATGGGGACTAAACGATATTTTCAAGAAAGACTTTACTACAATTTCGTTTGCTATGTATCCTATTTATTTGAATATAGGATTTGGATATGCATTCTAAAGATAAGTACACAGGGAATCTCCTATGTAAAACCGAAATATTATTTTAAGAGAGTATACAAAAAGAGGCTGTCTCAAAATAGAAAAATTGGATAGACTTACTTATAATCTATAAGTTACGATATAAAAATCTCCTGTTTTAGCTTTCATCTATCTTAATGATATGGCTAAAACCAGGAGATTTTTTACTTTTAAGTTTCAATCTATAAGATTTTTGCTTTAGCAATTCTATTTTGAGACAGCCTCTTTTTAGTTTAGTTTTCAAGCGAAAGGAAGCTATATTTAATTTAACAAAAGAAAACCTCCAACAGAAAAAATTATTCAGTAGGAAAGGAATATATTTATAATTTCACTCATTACCGTACGGAGACGAATGAAATGCTATAATAGTTTGCAACATTGCTTTTGCAGCCTATAACTCTTTGATTTCATCAAGAGACAGTCCTGTGTATTTGGATATGAAATCAACCGCTAATCCGTCCGACTTCATTTTTCGGGCAACTTCAAACTTCTCTTGCTCGATACTTTTTTCAATCCTCTGCGTTCCGCACTGTTATACAACGTCTTTTCCACGCTGATAATGTCCCAAAAATTTTCATATCCCAGCAGTTGCGCATCGGTAAAAGCTGATTCCTCCAATGCATTAATAGCTTTTTTCACTTCCGGATTATCTATCAAATCTTCGGGCACTTCGCGAGTGTTTTCGTTGATTTCGGTCAGATAGCGTAACCACAACACTTGCATCTTCTTTTCACTATATGTATGCGGGCTGAACTTGGGTAGTTCTACGAATATCAAATGCAGGCCATCAATCACTCTATCGGTATTCTCTTCATGAACCAGACGATAATAGTGATAGAAAACCGGTAATTCAGATTCAAACATTTCGTTCACTAGATTGAGCGAATACACAGGTTGAAGCAGTTCATATTACTCGCCCGAATTGATTTGGCGTACGTATGCTTTGGAAGCATTGAGCAATACACGCTGCTTGAATTCCAGAGACCAGATCATCTGCATCTCAGCAATAAACTACTGCCTTCCGAACTTATCCTTGCAACGCACGTCCACAATGCTGTTTTTACGCAATGGATTATCCGGCACAATTTCGGCAGGAAGATATTCAATATCAGTAATCTCCTGACCGACAGAAATGGGAAGCAAGGCGTTAAGCAAGCTCATCACTAAATCGGGATGCTCACCAAATACACGTTTAAAAGTCAAGTCCGCCTTTGGATCTAAGTATTTCATAATCTCATTATTTCTTTTTTAGACATACAAAAATAAAGTTTATTTTTCTAATAAAAGAGAAGAAAGGAGATATTTGCCCCGATAGGGCACGGCTTTTTCATTTAAGAAATATTGTTCATCGCTTGTTATTGTAGTAAAAATCCTACTGCGCAGCGATGCGGAAACACCGCCTTAGGTGTTTCTTCTTATCGTTCATTTTTGACGGGATACTATCTCCTTGTGTTGATGGTTTGAATTATCTGCATATTTGGAAGAAATGAAAAATGTTATCTTATATTACTTCGTAAACGAATGCACTTTTCGATGCTCCTCTATTCTATAATACAGTTTTCTCTATTTTTACAACCAGCTATTCCACTATTAATAAACTTGATTTCTGTTTATAATAAACTTTTGGATAGTTTATTATAAACGGTATCCGAATTTATTAAAAACTATTTTTCCCGTTTTTCGGAAATGGATTAAATGTTTAAAGTAAAAATATAAACAAAATAGGGCAATAATCGTTAGACTATTACCCTATATCATATCTATCCTGATACTAAAATATATCAGTCGGAATGTTATTTATGTATCTATTGTTCTTATATTTCTCATACTGTTTATCACTTTTATTTTTTCAAAGATACAAAATAAAAAGTCGTTTGTCAAGTATTTCAACCGCTGTATTTACAACCAGTTATTATTCAATATTTTGCAAGTAATAAGTCAGAAATATGGTCGTAACCTTTAATAGCACATTCCAAAGACTAAAGATTTAACGATTTTATTGATTCTTAACTCACTTAGAGTGCCAATATGCGTAGCTTCTTCTTTTTCGGTACAATTTGTTTCCTATATCCCACTTCAATTTTGATTCATTGCCTAAGCCACAGTAAAAGTTTTGTATTTTGTCTGATGCTCAAATTAATTTTAAATCTTTTGCTACCCGACAGGCTTCAATGGAGTTTTTCACTTGGAGCTTACCTAAAATCTCTTGCCTGTGCCGACTGACTGTGTTTGTACTGATAGAAAGTGTTCCAGCTATTTCTTTACTTGTCAAACCTCTGTCTATAAGACTTAACACCTGTTTTTCCCTGACGGACAGTATTTTTGTGTCATTCTGTTTGTCTAATTCTATCATTTGCCCATTGATGGAATTTATTATCAAACATTTGGCGGGTATATCGAATAATAAGGGACTATAAAGACATAAAGCCAGCCATAAAGTGCAATTAGGTGGAACGGTGATATAAAATATTCGGTGTAACACAGGTATATAACTGTTCATTCCATTTTTCATACGTAGTTTGCTTGCTAAATAATAATCAGCACGTTTCCTTTTATGTTGACGCTTGATAAAATGGGAAAAAGATAGCTCTTGCAAGTGTTTGCCTGCCAAATCATCAGGGTGAATTAGTTTGAAAACTTCTTCTTCCCAAATGGAAGATACTTTATTCTCTTTTCCGCTTTTGTCTATTCCCAGTGTTTGTGAAAAACCGCCGTAGTAGATGTAACTTGTATTGGTGCGCAAATCACTTAAAACGGCAATGGCGTTTTCCATCCGTGCATAGTTGCAAGCTATGTCCTTATATCTGTCCAGCATTTCTGCATAGGGTTGCCCTTTTTCAAAATCCTGTTTAGAGAATTCTTTCTTCAAGATATCTATAGCATTCATTTATCGGCGATAAAAATGGTTATTTATAATCATTGTATAGTATATAACAACGCCTTACCTTTGCAAAGGTAAAAAAAGTAATGGTTATCCATGAAAAAGTATATGGAAATAAAAAAAATTATACTAAGTGGAATGATGGTTGCCGCCTCATTTAGTTGCTTGGCGCAATCATTGGAAAAGATGCAGTGGTTCAATGAACCGGAACAATGGAAAATCGAAGACAATTCGCTTTCGATGAATGTCACCCCTCAAACCGATTACTGGCGTATCTCCCACTATGGGTTTACCGTGGATGATGCCCCGTTTCTGTACACTCTGCATGGCGGAGAATTTGAGGTGAAAGTAAAAATATCCGGTGATTACAAGACACGTTTTGACCAGTCGGGATTGATGTTGCGCATTGACCATGAAAATTATATAAAAGCGGGTATCGAGTTCGTGGATGGAAAATATAATCTTAGCACTGTCGTGACCCACCGCACGAGCGACTGGAGCATTATCCCGTTGGAAAAGCCCGTGCTTTTTGTCTGGATAAAAGCGGTGCGCCGATTGGATGCCGTGGAAGTTTTCTACTCTTTCGATGATAAGGAATACACGATGATGCGCAACGCTTGGTTGCAAGACAATCATCCGGTTATGGTAGGGATTATGGGAGCTTGTCCGGACGGTAACGGGTTCAAAGCTAAGTTTGAGAATTTCTCCATCAAGCATCTACCGGATTTACGCAGGATGGAATGGCTAAAGAAAAACAGTACGGAAAATAACAAATAAAAAAATAATATGAGAATAGAACACATCGCAATCTGGGCGGACGATATTGAACTGCTCCGTGACTTTTACCTTAAATATTTCAACTTGACATGTGGGGATAAATACACAAATCCGGCAAAAAAATTCACATCCTATTTTTTGTCTTTTGGAGAGGATAAAACCCGTATTGAACTCATGAATATTCCCGATATGGAAAATCCGGCAAGCAGGGGTAATCTGAAAGGTTTGGCTCATTTTGCCATTAGTGTAGAAAGTCGGGAAACGGTGAATGAGCTTACTGAACGGCTAAGGGCAGACGGTTACACAATATTGAGTGAGCCAAGAATAACAGGCGATGGCTATTATGAAAGCGCCATTGCTGATCCTGAAGGCAATTATGTAGAAATAACGGCATAAATTAAAGAAATGGTTAAAAACATTGTATTCGATTTCGGAGGCGTCTTACTGGATTGGAACCCGAAATATTTCTACCGTACTTATTTTAAGGACGAAAAAGAGATGGAATATTTCCTTTCCCATATATGTACTGAAGAATGGAATGCCGAGCAAGATAAGGGACGTTCATTTGAAGAGGGTGTCAGGTTGTTGCAGAAACAATACCCACAATATACGGAACCCATACGGATGTTCAAAGATAAATGGGAGTGTATGTTGAAAGGCGAGTTCACTCGGAGCGTGGATTTATTGAAACGACTAAAAGGAGAAGGGTATGGTATCTATGGCTTGACAAATTGGTCGGCTGAAACAATCCCATTGGTTTACTCTAAATATAATTTTTTTCAACTGTTCGATGGCATTGTCGTGTCCGGTGAAGAAAAGGTCATTAAACCCGACCCGAAAATATACAGAATCCTGCTTGAACGGTATAATCTGACTGCCGAAAACACGTTGTTCATTGATGATAATTCCGCCAATATTGAAACAGCAAAACAATTAGGTTTCCAAACGATTGTTTTTGATGACTTTAAAAATGTATCGTTACAAATATCTGTATTAACTAATGACAAATAAGACGATAAAAAGGACATAGGTACGTGCGATAAGAGAACTTTATAAATTCTAATAATCAACTATGTAGTTTACCGGAAATAAGGAATAGAATATTGTTTTTCAAGAATCCTATTCCTTATTTTGATATTGTTTACGTTATCTTCTCATCGAAAATCCTTTCTTTTGCTGTTGGTCGTAATTTCCCTCCACCACATTGTCAATTTCCCGTCTGGCTTTGATTTGCTCCCGGCTATCAAGTTCCCCTTTTTGCTTGGCTGTGAAATACAGGAAATCCCCTGCCGCCCAGTGTGATTGCCTGTCATTTCCGAACAGGTCAAGGGCACGCTTGATGTCTGACACTTGTTCTGTATCAAAACGTGGCTTATAATAATCTTTCGCAAAACGAATAATACAGTTTACTGCCTTGCGGAAAATATCGCTTGTTTTGAGCAGCAGAAAACTCAAACAGCCGATGATATGGCTTTGCCATGCAATCCGGTTTTTAAGCCTTGTGGTTTCCTGTGCATGTTCCGTTTCCTTGCGGCTCAGTTCGGACTGGTGTTTGCTCTTCAAGTTCACCAGCTCACGGTGATGGTCGTCCTGCATGGTCTGAATTTTATCTTGCAACCGTTCAATGGTTTCCTCGTGCGTGGAAATCTCGCTGCGCAAATCCTCAATTTCATTTTTCAGGGCTTTTGACTTTCCGGTCGCCCAGCCGACAGCGGCGTTCAGAAGTTCGCTTCCTTTTTCCCTGTTCAGTTTGGAGCGTTTCTCGCTGATAGCCTTGTCGAGGTCTTTACTCTGTCGCTCTTTTTGTTGCATCTTTTCAATAAGGGAGTTGGTGACACTTTCCGCCTCCTGCATCTTTTGGTTGGCCATTTCCAACTGATGTTCCCGGTACTGCCTTGTGGTATCAAGACGCTTCATTTCCTTTTTCTGTTTTTCAATGATGAAATCGTTACGCTCCAGATGCTCCTTTCCTGTAACAGCCTTTGACTGCCCACGCTCCATCAGGAGAATGTCGGATGCCAAGCTCTGCATTTCGGTCATATCCTCCTCATTGAGCTTGCGGCTCTTGCCTGTATCGTGGTTCATCCAGTCGAAAACGATGTGCGCATGATAGTTCGGTTTGAACCATCTTTCGCCAACCTTGAAACTCTCCTTGTCCCCGGCTTCGGGTTGTCCGCTTAGCCAATGTCCCTCGTCCTTGTGCAGGAAGATTTGGAGCGGTGTGATGCCCCAGCGTCTTTGACATTCCTCGCCGAATTTTTGCACGTCTGCCAGTGTCGTGTCCGGTCGGATGAGCAACACGCCCTCACGGATTGGCGAGCACCCTGCCACCTTGATGGTTTTACCGTTCTTGCCTTTGCGATCACGTTCCTTTTCCTGCATGGCACGACCTGTCTTTTCCTTGACCATCCGTTTGATATTGTCATAGTGTACTTGTAGGTCAGGGTCGCCGAAGCCGGGATTTATCCACTGCTCGTTACTGGCAGTCAGTTCAGGAACGATGTAGATTTTGGACTTGCCGATATTACGCATATACTCGGCTGTTCTCCGGTTATGAGCCCCGCTTGATTTGACGTTGCAGGGCTTGATATGTATGCTTGATTTGGTTGCCATTTTTATGTTGATTTGGTTATTGACTAAAGTTGTTTGCCGCTGTTCGCTCATAACCGCTATGGGGTTCTTAGGGGCTGTACCCATAAGCGGAGATTGCAAAGAGAAGGTCACTCTTTGCTCGGGGTTCTCAGGGGTGAAACGCCCTGAGTGGGTTATTAGGGCAAAGCCCTAATCCCCTCGGGAGAGCCCACAACTACGAAAGCGAAGCGTGTAGTTATAGTGGGCTATATCAATGGCAAGCCATTGTCCGTTACCCACAGCCTACGGCTTCCGCTCTTCTCCGTTATGGAGGGTTTTCATCACCGTTGCCGATTGGGGATGCACCGACCAGTACAAGGTCGAAGTCGTCTATCAGCTTTTGCAGGACGGGATTCTTCTCTATCATCCGCCGGAGGATTCTTTCTGCTTCCACCAAGTGGTCGGCTGTACAATTTATTTTGCTTTCCCGTATCTGGAAGACAATCCAGTCGGCAATGTCTATGTGTGCCGCTTTCTGCTCCGGGGTGGCATTCTTCTCAATGATGTCGGATACGACCGCCTTGCAATAGGTCATACTCCCGGCACGCTGTTTCCATTCCGCATATCCGTCCGCATCGGGAAAGAGGAGCACGGTGCGCCCGGTCAGCACACGGAGCTTTTCCTCTCCCAACTGGCTCTTACCGCCTGTCGCCAGCCATACATAGCCGGGGAAGATAGCAGAGCCGATAACGGCACTTTTTTCGGATTCCACCAAGACCACGACCTTATCGGGATAAGTGTTCAGCAGGTGTTCCCCGAACAGGCATTGGGACAGTTGCCATTCCTCTGCCAGCTCGTGCCGCCTTTTAAGCAGGCTGTGTATCCAGTCCACTGTCGATGTCTGTCCGTTTTTGACACGGTGTCCGTCATCGGGATTGTACTGCATCACCTTGCCCGTGCGTACTCTGTTTGCGCGGTCTATCTGCCAGAAGATGACAGCCCCGTCACGGGTCGCCCCCAGACGGTACTCTTCCAGCAACCTCTTCAACACTTCCTTTGCCTTGCTGCCGTAATAGGAATCAAGGAGCGATGAAATGAAGCGGAAGAAATTGCTATGCACGCTTTGCGACCTCTCCACATACTTTGGCGGTATGTAGCCTATGGTTGCTTGTGGTGGTATCTGCACAGGCTTCCGCTCCGACCTCTGCCTGCCAAAAGAGAAACCATTGGCAGTACGGCATTCGGGGTGGTCGTGGAAATACTCCTTGGGAGTATAATGATACCCGCAACTGCTCTCATGGTTGCACCTGCCGACAGACGGATGCAGGGGCATACCGCTTTCATCCACATAGCATGTGAAAGACCGCTTGTCCCCGCAGTTGGGGCAGGTATGGCGTGTTGCCGTCCCTTTATATTTCTGTAACGAATAGTTACTCATGGCTTGTCTTTGTTTTTGAGTTTTTCGACTGTTGTCCCGCTGTCCCATTGTCCCGTCCCTATAAAGCTTGGGACAGTGGGACACTTGGGACACCTTGGGACATCAGGCTTCTGCCTGTATCATCCCTTGTACCGTAAATGAGGTGGTTATCCTTTATACAGCTATGTGCCGGCTGCTTTTTCATGCCTTATCCTCCTCTTTCCCATGTCCCACAAACAGCTTTGCCTGCTTTGCTTCTCTTACTGTCCCACTTGTCCCATGCTGTCCCATTGTCCCACTTCCAGTCTGTTGGGACAGCGGGACACTTGGGACGACTGCATTCCTGTCCTCCTTGCTGCGCTGGATTATCCGGCTGACGGTGGACTTGCCGCAGTTCACCTGTGAGGCTATCTCCCTGACGGACTTGCCGGATTGGGACAGTTGCAGGATTTGGCAATCCCTCTGGCTGGATTCGTTGTCACCCAGTTTCTTCAGGTGTTCCTTTTCCGTTGAATAACCCCTGAACACGAATTGCAGGAAAGCGTCCACCTTCTCAATCTCGTAGATGATTACATTGTCCGCATCGTGGGAGAATGTCCCATACCGAACTTTGAGCTGCTTCACATAGCGAAGCCCTCCGTCCTGCGCACTCTTCCCGATGGCGAACACGCTGTCAAAGAAATTGTAGAGCCGTTTGCTTCCGGCAAGGTCGTTGGAAGTGATGGGACAGTCCAAAGAGCGTTTGGGTGTATGTGCCAGAACAAGGACGGACAATCCGTATCTCTTTTTGAGGTTGTTGAGCTGTATCATCAGCCGTCCCGCTGCATCGCCTTTCTCCATGGCGCAGCATAAGTAAGTAAGGTTGTCAACGATGAAGATTTTGCACCCGGTTTGCAAAGCCATCTGCTCGATGCCTCCCATGATGGCTTCCTCGAAATCGGCTTCCAACAATGAATTGCAGTCAAGTGATACTCGGTACAGTCTTTCGGGAAAAGAGTAGGGCTTCCCGTGCTCGTTGGTATAGCGGAGCTGGAACTGCTTTTCGGACAGTTCAAAGTCCAGATACAGCACATCGTCCGTCCGGGCGATACGGTCGGCTATCTGCACGGCAAGGATGGACTTGCCCACATTGGAATCCGCAAAGAGGCAGGACAGTTCACCCTCATACCAGAAACTGTCCCACAGCGCACGGGGCGTGGGCAGTAGCGATGCTTCGAGTATCGTCCGGTTGGCGGTCTTGATACTCATCACGCCGATGCTGTCCGGCATCCCGTGCTGTACTTGGGTCGCCCTCGTCAGGTCGCCATGTATCAGACTGATATAATTCTTGTCCTCTTCCATGACGTTTACCAATTACGTGGAGTGGGCTTGCGGCGGTGGGAAGAAGATAAGGATTCGCTCAGTTCCTCATCGGACAGGGGTACGGGATTCTTCCGGGAGGATTCCAGCCATTTGTCCAGTTCGTCCCTGTAAAGGCAATATCGTTTGCCGGGCTTGGTGGCGGGAATGCTTCCCTCCGACAGCTTCATGTAGAGCGTGCCTTTGGGAATGCCCAGATATTCCGCCGCCTCTTCCACTGACATGGGGACATGGGTATCCACCGCCTTTGCGTTGTTCACACTGCGCTGCTCCGTAAGCAGGCTTCTAAGGCTCATCACCTCGTCCCGAAGCTGAGCCACAACCTCCGGGAGGTCGTTGAATGTAATCACTGTTTTTTCCATTTGCGTACTCGCCTCTTTTGTAAGGCTTGGCGCAAAGGACTGAAATGATACAGCCGTGAATATCTCCACGAAAGGTCATTGCAAAATAATTCCCGAATAACGATGCCCAACCGCAAATGACGGGTAAAGTTATTCGGGAATTATTGTATAACAGTGGATTATGAGTTTTTTTGGCTGTTTGTCGTTATTATCGTGATTACTCTAAAACAGGCTTAAATCCGCTTCTCCTGCACATAATCCGCAGGATAATGGAAATCCAGTCTGCCGTTTTCAGGCTCGTCAATGGGAATCAGTGTCTTTAACGGCTCTACCTTGAAGTTCTTGATGGTAGCTATGTCCGTATCGGCAAACTCCCGTGGAAAAAGGGTGCTGATGAAGCGGGCACGGTTGTCCCCCGTATAGTATTTCTTGTACATGAAACGCTCGGAGATATTCCACACGAAATGCCGGAGCGGAATATTTGAAATGTCTTTGGTCAGCCGTCCCTTTATTGGCTTGAGCTTGTAACTGTGAAGCCGCATCCAGTTGTTGACCTCGCCACAGATGTGGTTCACGGTCTCCTTGTTGGCAATACGGGGCATGATGAAATGGATGTATTCCATGACCATAGCGATGCGCTCCTCATTTTCCCGCTGCTCCCTGTCCTCGTAATCGGCACGGTTCTTCTCGTGAAGCTCCGGGGCAATGGCAATCTCTACAGGTTTTATATCCGGGGTCACTTCTCCACCTGTCTGCTTTGATGTTGGTATTACAGGCTCGTGTGTATCTTTGAGTGGCTCTTCCCGAACCGTCATGGTTTCGGCAAATGTCTTTTTCTTGCCGAACTTTATTTTGTAGATTTCATATGTGTCGAAGATGACTGTCTGGAAAGAAAAATAGAACAGCCAGCCAAGGAGGTTGCTGCATACAAAGACTATCAGCCTGACAAAGTTGTCCTGATTGAATTTCTCAGCGACAATCAGTGTCGCTATGGAAGATATTAGGAGGATGGCAAAGCCGACAAATCCTAAAATGATATGTTTGTCTTTTACGGACGGTTCCATATTCCTTGTCTTATTCGGTTATTACTCGTTACTGTTTTCGCAAATTTAATAGTCTTCTTTCAATTATTACTCATTATCCTTTGTCAGTGGTTTCTTTTTCAATGTTTTTCACCAAATGTCCGAAATCATACTCAATTATCATACTTTAAGGACTTATTGGCTACCGCCCAAAATATAGGGAGCGGTTAAAGCTCCACGCAATAACCGCTCCCCCTGAATATCCCGGATTTTGAACCGCCTTACGCTTCCTTGCGTTTCAGGGTTATCTTGTCCACGACCTCGCACATCTGCTGTGCTGCCATCTTGGAATAAATCTGCGTGGTGGTAATGTTCTTGTGTCCCATATAGGCTTGTATGACAGCCATGTCCGTACCCATTTCCACGTGCAGGCTTCCGAATGAATGCCGGGTGCAGTGAAAGGTTATCTTCTTGGTAATGCCTGCCGCCAAGAGCCAGCGTTTGAGCGGTCCTTGCAGCATCTTGTCCTTGAACCCGTCAAAGATAAGCCCCTCGCACCGTTCTCCGAGCAGTCCGTAGGCTTCATCACTGATGGGGTTGTGTACAATCTGCTTCGTCTTCTGCATACGGGTGGTCACGAACATCTTGCCGTTGGTGTACGGCTGTATCTGCTGCCAAGTGAGCTGCCTGATGTCGCTCTTCCGCAGTCCGGTCAGGCAGGCGAACAGAAAAGCCCTTTTCAAGACCTCTTCTTCGCAAGGGGTTTCGGCAAGCCGTATCAGTTCCTCTTGGCTCAGATGCTCCCTCATGGTGGGGATGCACTCGATACGGTCTAAGAATCCGTTGGGGTTCTCCTTTATCTTCCTGTCCCGGTAGGCAGTGTGCAGTACCGCACGGAAAGCCGACCAATAGCCTGCCGCAGAATTGATATGCAGCTTTTGGTTGGTGTGTATGGATTGGGGGGCGTTCAGCAGGTATTCCATGAACTTGCGGCACAAGTCCACGTCCACCTCTTCAAAGGTGCATTTGCCGTTTACAAAACGCTCAAAGTGCTTATAGACGTGTTGCCACTTGATATTCTTCCTGTCTGCCAGTTCCTTGAAGTAGGCGAGAAAATCCCCTTTCATCTTGGCTTTGTCAAAGAAGCCGTTGTTCTCGTTGAAGATGGCTTCATAACGTCTGTTGCGAAGTATCTCCGCCTTTTTCATCATGCGTGCGTTGAAGTCACGCTCCTGCTGGTTGGCAGGTTTGGCGAAGATGTAAATTCCCAGAGCTTCACGTGTTATCACTTTCATGGTGGTGTTGTCACGGTAGCCGGGATAATAGTCCAGACACAGCGAATACTGTGTCCCGTTCTTAATCTTGCGCTTGCGCAAGGTAACTGTCTTGCATTTGCTCATATTGATGATGTTTTAAGTTGTACATTTTCGGGGGTGTTCCCGTGTTTACGGTGGCAAAGGAACAACGTGAAACAACCGTGAATACCTCCACGACAATCATTTTGAAATAATTTTCCGGCAATGTCGGTTGCTCACGGTTGTTTCTCCCTTTCAGCCATGACACGCTCCACATCGGAGCGCAAAAGCAGGTTTTTCACGCCTACTTTTATCTTTTCGATGTGCTTCACCTTGACGATATGGCTGATGTTGGCGGAGGAAAGTCCGTAAATCTGCCGGACTTGCTCCACGGTGTAGTAGCGTTCATCGTTCACGAGGTCTGTCCTGCGGAGCTCGTCCAGATGGGATTTGGAGTAATAGGTGCGCCCGTATTCTCTTTTGGTCGGTATCTTGTGGCGGTGAGCGTATGCCCGGAGTGCGGTCGGCTTCATGCCGAACAGTTCTTCCGCTTCTTCAATCAGGAGCCAATCAGTGATATTGCTTGTATCAACAGCCACACCGAAAAACTCGTCAACGTGTTTCTTGCTGTAATAGTTTTTCCCTGCGATGCGGCAGATGGGGATGCGGTTGCGCTTGGCGGTGGTATAGAGCCACGACTGCCTGACCTTGAAGAGCGACATCACCTCATCGCCCGAATAGAAGTCCATCACTTCGTCTGTTTCCTTTTCCCTTTTTTCTTTTTTTGCAAGTGGGGACAATGGAGTGGACTTTTTCTGTGCGGAAGTGCTGCCGGGCAGGATGCGGTGGTAGGGGTTGCCTTCCAGCATCCGCTCGATGTCTGCCTTGCGGATGAATGCCATGCGGTTGCTGATACGTGAGGCTTTCAGTTTGCCGAGGGCTACGAGTTTATAGATGTACTGTCGGGAACAGCCCATGAGTACGGCTGCTTTGGAAAAGGTGAGATACTCCTGATGCTGTATCTCCATCAAGGGGCGGGCGGCTTTGAAGAGGTTGTTCTTCTGTTCCGTTCTGGCTCGTTTGGCTTCTGCCTGACAAGCCTCGCTGCAATATCTCTGCACCCCGCTCCGGGTTACAAATGACTTGCCGCAAAAATTGCATTTTTTTGTTGCTTTCATGCTGCTTTATCGTTTACTGGTTCATTTCTTCAATCGTATATCTATGAAATGGTGAACGGATGTAAACGGAGGTCAACCGTTGTCGCCTTTCTGCACAATGTTACTATTGCTGCATATCAGGGCGGTTGTTGTCGCTCATCGTAAACGGTTGTAAACCCTTGTCAACAGTCCGCACGGTGTGACAAAAAACAAGCTCCGCAAATTCTCCACGTCAGAAATACGTCTCAAAAATATGTGGAAATTTGGGAAGCATCAAAAAGCAGCCGAAAAGTGTTAATTTTTAGAATATTCTGATAGATAAAGACTTACGTTTGGATATTTCTGGTTGTTTTTGGTTGTTTTGAGATTCTAAATACAGAAGAAAAGCAGACTATTCATGCACGGCTGAGATAATAAGGGGCTATCAGTAAGCTTCACTAACGTGTTGCATTTTCTGGCTCAAAAAGGAGAAAAATTCAGATTTGAGATATTCGTAAATCAGTGATTATCAATAACGGGAATTCCTCTCATGCCGCATTGGCATGGATGGGGGAATCGAACGACTAATTCAAAGCTTAAATGAAAAAGCCGTGCCGATAGGGTACACATTATCTTATAAAAAAAGCCGGAATGCATTCTACATTCCGGCTTTTTTTATAAGATATGAATTGATTTATTTTTTATATATTACTTCTATATCATCTACCCATAATTTACTCTCTGGAGCTCCCCAAAATTTATCTCCTTCTTTACTAGATGAACAAACAATAGCAAAACGATATTTCTGATTTATATCAAACTCTGCGTCACCATAATCTAAAGTTATAGTAAATTCTTTCCATTGTCCGTCAGTACTTCCTCCTTCAACTCCTCCTTTTGCTACAACACGACTAGAAGTATAAAAATTATTATCACCAGATTCTCCTGTCAGATAATCTGAAAAACCAGTCTCATCATATTCTTCTGTAGTATATAAAGATACCTTTATAGAATATTGATCAGCATATTCACCTTTAGATACATCTATGGTAGCTTTATCAGTTGCATCTGATTCACATGTATAGAAATCCTTACCTGATTCATATTTATACCATCCCTTTACTGCAACTGGTCTTCCTAAAGAATTATTAAATTGATTACCAAATTTTGTACTATTCAGAGTATTACCCGAATTAGTACTCCATGTCCCTAGAAATAGAGAGCCTGTTGTTATTGTAGGTATCAAACCTCCAACACCACCTTTGGAATTTATAGTTCTAAGTAATGCACTCTTACCATTATGACCTTCACTTTCTTCAGTAACTAACCAACCACTTACTCCTAACATAGGTTTAAACATTCCCATTTCTACTATGCCATAATTACTTGTACACCATCCTGTTGGAGTAGTAAAGGTTTCCTCATTCCCCAACATCGGTTTATGTGTAACAGGATCCCACTCTTCAAAATCATAACTAACTACAAAAGCACGTCCTGAAATAGAAGCCGTATAAATTTTAGAACTTCCATCTTCAGCTACGACAGTAAAAATAGCCTTATTTGAAGAAAAATCCACAGTTGCACCACTTGCAGGTGTTACAGTTGCTTTAGCAGAAACTTCAATAGTAGGCACCAATTTCTTCAAATCATCTGTTGTTACATCTTTTAAAACCTCAAAAACAATAGTCCCGTCTTCTTCATTGACTATTGGTTCTGAAAAAACGACAGTATTAGCTTCAACAGATTTATCAAAAGTAAAACTCAAAATTTTAGCCTCAGTACTTTCTGTTCCAGCCAACTTAGTTCCCTTATAATCAACCTTAACCTGCAATGTTCCACCACCAACTTTAACGTCGACAATCATTGCAAGATTTCCACTACCAATAGTACCGGAAACCGCTACATCACAGTCTCCTACTAAAAGAGTCATCTTTTGATTACCAGAAAACTTATAAGAAGTACCTTCTACCGTTACAGGACAGTTTTCCACAGCAATAGTACCAAGATTAAGTTCCTCACTACCTAAAAAGAAAACAAAATCTCTCAATTCTAATTTAACAGCAGTATCAGAAGCCTTAGTTACATAGACTTTTTGGGATAAACCGGAAGCTATTGGATCTGGCACGCCAACATAATATACATCCATTGTCCCTTTATAATCACCTGCTATCTCTTGCTCAATAGGAATAACTGTCGGAGTATCATCACCATCGTCATCACTACAAGATGTAAACAATGTCACTGTACACAATACAGCAAACAGATAATAAAATAATCTCTTGTTCATTTCTAAATTCTCTTTTTAATTAATAAAAGCAAATGCGTGATATTCCCATCGCACACAAATGCCAAAATTTCACAGGCGCAAAGTAACTATTATTTTCACACACCTGCAAGGTCTATTTTTCTTGTTTCTGTTCTATTTTTAAAGAAAAGCGCCTAAAATATCTTATAAGATACCGTTTTACGAGTCAAAATTATAATTTTTGAAAAGAAAAACAGCTCATTAATCATAATCCATATATCTTTGTATAAAGTAAAAAGTGTGAGAAATGAAAGAACTACCCAAAATAGATTTACCCGAAGAATGGCTCATAGGTACAGGAGTAAACAAGGCATTGCTTAGTTTATATACCAACTTTCCTTGCCGACTGAAATCGGAAATATTCGTGCTATGCATGGAGGGAGAAATCGAAGCCTCGGTCAATCTAAATCGCATAACAGTACGGGCTAATGACTTCGTTACAATTATGCCCGGAAGTATTCTTCAGATACACAGTGTCAATGAAGAACCGATACTTTATTTCGGAGGCTTCTCATCAAAATACATAGAGCAAGCCAATTTACTTCCTTCGGCTATCAACACCCTATTTATAACGATAGGCCGACCGGTTATTTCATTAAAGCCGGAAGGAGCCAAACTACTGGCAGAATACTTTCAATTCTTGATAAAGCTATATGATTTTTTCGACGAATCAACCCGCAAAGGAATTACTCCGCACTTGTATAATAATATACATACCGGAATAGCTGCCATGTATAACAACCAGCTACAAAACACGAAAGAGTATTCGTCTAAAAGCGAGTTAATCTACAAAAACTTCACTCAACTGGTGATACAAAATTACAATAAGACGCGCAATGTAGCATGGTATGCCGAGAAACTCAAAATATCAAATATTCACCTCTGTACTACTGTAAAGAAAGTGACAGGAAACACCTGTGTCGAAATCATCTCACACATGGTAATTATGGATGCCAAATCACAACTGAAATCGACCAATATCCCCATCCAAGAGATTTCCAACTCACTCAATTTCGCCAACACATCATTCTTCGGCAAATACTTCAAACGATATGTTGGCATGAGTCCATTAGCATATAGGAATAGCGGATAAACAACATCGGTCTTAATTAACAGAATCACTTAATCTTCCGGCCTTAAAACGACACCCAGTTTTTTCTTTCCGTCCATCTTGACTATCATCGGCTTCTCAAAACGGACATGACGCAAGAATTTCGTTTCGTCTACCGCCGGTTGGGCATTAAGGAAATCCTGATCGTAAACACCGTCATTCATAAAAGCGTTGATAGTGAAATAGCCTACTCCGAAAGAAGTCAGGTTCTGGAAGAAGTGTGTGCCTTGACTCGGATCTACGCGGTAATTAGTCAAACCGGCTTCCACTATCACACGGGCAGCAGAAATATGCGGCCATTTCACCGGAATACCCAACCATGTATCGCTGCTTCCCCAACGTCCCGGACCGACAAGTACATAATTCTTACCTTCATTCAGGAACTGCCGGTTGATTTTTTCTATTTCCCAAGCAATAGCCTGATTGTTCGAAGCACTGTAACCCTCAGTCTTTACATAGACAATATCGTGAATTTCGTTCATAATGCCATGTCCCAACGAATTATAAGAACGAAGGATAACGTCCTCATCCCGTATCTCATTCAAATCTTCATCCAACATTTCCTTACTATCCACAATTGGCCGGATCTGTAACAAATAAAATGTGCCTGTCTTATCCTGCTCGCGACTCATGGTAGCCGCAAACTCAATTTCAACCGGACGGCGCATTTCCTGTTCGCCATACTTCAGCACTAATTGAAGAATCCGAGGCAACGGGAATACATCATGTTGCAGAATGTTTGCAAACGTAATCACCTTGCGTCCGCCCGGATACAAACCGTCACGGATAACCTGATCGTAAGGATCGTATGTAGAAGCAATATACCGCAAAGCTCCATCGTTTTCCGCCTCTTTCACATGAAGTTTCAACAAATTGAAGCCATCATCGATAGAGAAATCATGCCCTGCATTCTTCAAATCCAAGGCATAGAAGCGGGTCTGGGTTTCTTTCAGAGCTATTTCCATTTCGCTGGTCTGTAACACCTGATTGGGGTGATAAGGAGAGAAACGAAGCGTCATACCGCCGTCTACAATATATTTTCCCAATCCCAGTGCCAGATTGACGGTTCCTTCCTCCGCTTTTTCATCACCCAACGGATAATAATTCAGCGAACGCGCCACACCGGACATGGATGGATAATAACGGTCACCATACTGATTGCCGACTACTTCCTGCAAAATAACGGCCATTTTTTCCTGATCGATCACATTCGATGTAGCCTGCATATAGGCTTTACTATCCCGAAAATAAACGGAAGCATAAACGCCTTTGATTGCATCGGAAAGCATACGCAACATCTCATACCGATCGTCCAGATAAGGAATCATATAAGTGTTATAGATTCCGGCAAACGGCTGATAGTGAGAATCTTCCAACAAAGAAGAAGAACGGATAGCAATAGGCGATTTCACCACATCAAAGAAAGTAAAGAAGTCCTCTACCAGTCTGTCCGGCAATTTTGCTTTCAGGAAATATCGCAATATCGTATCATCATCCGCATCCGAAAGCGCAATCTGATACAGATTGTTAATGTCCATAAATTCATCGAATACGTCCGTACAAAGCACCACTGTCTTAGGAATGGCAACACGGGCATTCTCAAACTCTTCAAATTCGGGATAACGTTTCACCATATTATCTATAAAAGCCAAACCGCGTCCCTTTCCTCCCAACGAACCGTCACCGATACGGGCAAAGTTGGAATAACGGTCGAAACGGTCACGTTTAAAGACGGCAACCACTCCCTGATTCTTCATTTTACGGTATTTCACAATCGCTTCAAAGATAATCCGGCGATGCGCATCCACGTCCTGAAGGCTGCTCCATGTAATAGGTTTCAAAAACTCTGCCACCGGGAACATGGCGCGTGAATAAAGCCAGCGTGACACATGATTCCGGCTAATATGATACAAGAAAGACTCGGCAGGCACAGCGAACAGGATATTCTGCAATTCTTTCAGATTACGTACACGGGCAATCTCCTCCCCTGTCTCCGGATTACGGAACACAAAGTCGCCGAAACCAAAGTTATCAGAAACGATACGCCGCAGGTCGACGTCCATTTTCTTGGAGTTCTTGTCGATAAAACTAGCGCCATACTTTGCTGCATACGAAGCGTTCTCTGATTCGGAAGACTGGATAATCAACGGTACAAACGGATCATTCTTACGTATCTCAGCGCATAACTTAATACCCGCCAGACCGTCTTTTTCGCCACGCTCCACCTTCGGGAAACGTACGTCTGTGATAACACCTAATATATTGTTCTGATATTTACGATAGACCTCCATTGCCTCTTGATACGTGCGTGCCAGAACGATTTTAGGACGTCCACGCATACGGAGTGTACGCTGATGCGCATTCAACGCCTCGGTAGAAAATTCCTGGCTTTGCTTTAGCACGAATTTATACAAGTTGGGAAGAATGGAGGAATAGAAACGGATACCGTCTTCCACCAAAAGAATCAACTGTACACCGACTTCCTGCACATCATGTTCCAGATTCATCTTATCCTCCATTAACTTAATGATAGAAACCAACAAATCCGTATTACCCAGCCAGCAGAATACGTATTCGAACGCACTCAGATCTTCGTTGATAATCCTCTTTGTAATACCATGGCTGAAAGGAGTCAGAATGACAATAGGAATATGCTCATATTTCTCTTTAATGTGACGGCCGATGTCGAAACTGTCATTATCACCCGTACTCGGCATACAAATCACCAGGTCGAACGACATATTCTCCAATTGCGTCAAAGCCTCTTCCTCCGTAGATACTTGTGAGAAACGCGGCGGATAACGCAAGGACAAAGAGGTGTATTCATTGAATATCTTTTCATCAATACGTCCGTCATCTTCCAACATGAAAGCGTCATAAGGGTTGGCTATTAACAACACGTTGAAAATCCGCCTGGTCATCAGGTTGGCGAACTGCGTATCTTTGAAGTAAAGCTGGTTTAATTTATATTTACTGAGCATAAAATTATTCTCCTTTCTTATTCCAAATCATCATGTTTCCAAAATCCGGTTTGCAAAGTTAATTTTTTAAATCTCATTTTCTATCATCTTCTTTATAAAGTTTACTTGCTTATCTCTTATTATTTTGTAGATTTGTAACATTAAGTTTATCCTCGATTTTTTTATTCACATGAAAAAAGTAGCATTAGTAATGTGCGAATACTATAAGCTCCTTAGCTAGTATCCCCAACTCTATCATTTTATCATTATTTAATCAAAATATAGCCATAAAATCAATCACATTTGAAAACTTTTCCTATATTTGCAGTATAGTTAGTTGACATTTTATCAGAACAACCTTTTTAAAAACATACTATTATGAACATCCAGAAAATCATGTCCTCTTTGGAGGCAAAACATCCCGGTGAGTCTGAATATCTTCAAGCAGTGAAGGAAGTACTTCTTTCTATCGAAGACATCTACAATCAACATCCTGAATTTGAAAAAGCTAAAATCATCGAAAGATTGGTAGAACCAGACCGTATTTTTACTTTCCGTGTCACTTGGGTAGACGATAAAGGAGAAGTTCAAACAAATCTCGGCTATCGCGTACAATTCAACAATGCGATTGGTCCGTACAAAGGTGGTATTCGTTTCCATGCTTCGGTCAATCTTTCCATCCTTAAATTCCTCGGATTCGAACAGACGTTCAAAAACGCGCTGACTACCCTGCCTATGGGCGGAGGTAAAGGTGGTTCGGACTTCTCTCCACGTGGAAAGAGCGATGCTGAAATTATGCGTTTCTGCCAGGCATTTATGTTGGAATTGTGGCGCCATTTAGGTCCGGATATGGATGTGCCTGCCGGTGACATTGGCGTGGGCGGACGTGAAGTAGGTTATATGTTCGGTATGTACAAAAAGCTGACCCGCGAATTTACCGGAACATTTACCGGTAAAGGACTGGAATTTGGCGGTTCGCTGATTCGTCCCGAAGCTACCGGTTTCGGTGGTTTATATTTTGTCAATCAAATGTTGCAGACAAAAGGAATTGATATTAAAGGTAAGACTGTTGCCATCTCCGGTTTTGGTAATGTAGCCTGGGGAGCAGCTACGAAAGCTACCGAGTTGGGTGCAAAAGTTATCACAATCTCGGGCCCGGATGGATACATCTACGACCCGAACGGAATCAGCGGCGAAAAGATAGACTATATGCTCGAGTTGCGTTCTTCGGGTAATGATATTGTAGCTCCTTACGCTGAACAATATCCGAATGCTACATTCGTAGAAGGCAAACGCCCGTGGGAAGTAAAAGCAGACATTGCACTTCCATGCGCAACTCAAAACGAATTAAATGGAGAAGATGCACAAAATCTCATAAAAAATGACGTACTTTGTGTCGGAGAAATTTCTAACATGGGATGTACTCCCGAAGCAATCGATTTATTTATCGAACATAAAACGATGTATGCTCCGGGTAAGGCAGTCAATGCCGGCGGTGTTGCCACTTCCGGCCTAGAAATGTCTCAAAACGCAATGCACCTGAGCTGGAGCGCTGCCGAAGTAGATGAAAAGCTTCATGCGATCATGCACGGCATCCATGCCCAATGCGTGAAATACGGCACAGAACCCGACGGATATATCAATTATGTGAAGGGTGCTAATATTGCCGGATTTATGAAAGTAGCTCACGCAATGATGGGGCAAGGCGTTATTTAAAAAGACTTTGTTTAGTTGTATTTGTATTTGTGGTTTTGCGCTACTCGCCTCCTGTGACAGGACGCGGGTAGCGCTATTTTTTTGAGATTAACATTATTTTCAATGGAATTAATTATCTTTGTGGCATAATAAGGTAAATAATAGATTATGAATTTGTTGTTCACAGTAAACAACTCACAATTAATGATTTACTATTAGCAATTGTGTAATTATTAATCATGTAACAAATATAAAATGCTACAACCCGAATTAAAACTTCGCCGCGATAAGATTCGCAGTCTGATGGCGCTACAGGGCATTGACGCCGCACTTATTACTTGTAATGCTAATTTAATTTACACGTATGGTTGCGTAGTCAGTGGTTATCTCTATCTCCCACTACACTCACCTGCTTTACTGTTTTTTAAACGTCCCAACAATATCACAGGAGAACATTCATTCTCAATCCGCAAACCAGAACAAATTGTAGATTTGCTAAAAGAAAAAGGATTGCCCATGCCTGCCAAGTTAATGTTGGAAGGTGACGAACTCCCTTACTCGGAATATTGCCGGTTGGCAAGCTTGTTTCCTGAAACGGAAGTAGTCAACGGCACTCCGTTAATCCGCCAGGCACGTAGTGTAAAAACTGCCATTGAAATTGAAATGTTCCGTCGTTCGGGCATTGCTCACGCCAAAGCCTACGAACAAATCCCCAGCGTATACCGCCCCGGCATGACGGACATCGAATTTTCTATCGAAATCGAACGTCTGATGCGTCTGCAAGGCAATTTGGGAATCTTCCGCGTTTTCGGACGTAGCATGGAAATCTTCATGGGTAGCGTGCTGACCGGAGACAATGCCGGATACCCTTCTCCATACGACTTTGCTTTAGGTGGCCAAGGCCTCGACCCTGCCCTGCCGGGAGGGGCGAATAAAACCCCACTGAAAGAAGGCCAGAGTGTAATGATTGACTTAGGCGGCAACTTCAATGGATACATGGGTGACATGAGCCGTGTATTCTCTATTGGGAAATTACCGGAGGAAGCGTATGCTGCTCATCAGGTCTGCCTGGATATTCAGGAAAAAATCGCTTCTATCGCCAAGCCGGGTATTCCTTGCGAAACCCTTTACAACACTGCCATAGAAATGGTGACTGCTGCCGGATTTGCAGATAAATTTATGGGCACGCAACAGCAGGCCAAATTTATCGGTCACGGTATCGGACTCGAAATCAACGAGGCACCCGTGTTAGCTCCCCGCATGAAACAAGAACTGGAACCGGGAATGGTCTTTGCTCTTGAGCCTAAAATCGTTCTTCCGGGTATAGGTCCGGTAGGAATAGAAAACTCTTGGGTAGTAACGAACGAAAGAATAGAAAAACTGACGAACTGTAACGAAGAAATTATTGAATTGAAATAGTTTATATTCAAAAAATATGCTGACAAATCCGGGATATATCAATTAATGCCAAAAAACAACTTCCGGGGTATTAATATAAAGCAACTTTACTCTCTATTTTTTTTAAAGAATGAGAATAAAGTTGCTTTCAATGATTAAATATACTATATTAGCGTCTTAAAAACACATGGACAATAAAAAATTAAACACCTTAATCAATATAAATTTAATAAAACAATGAAACAACCTTTGCTTTTTACCCTTTTATCTTCTGCTGCCTGTGTGGCCACAGCCGCAGACAAAGCCCCCAAACAAACCACCTCCGAAAAAGCAAAAACACCCAACGTTGTGTTTATCTATGCCGACGATCTCGGTTATGGAGATTTGGAATGTTACGGAGCTAAAAACGTACAAACTCCCAATGTCAACAGATTAGCAAAATCAGGTATTCGCTTTACTAATGCCCACGCCACCGCTGCAACCAGTACCCCTTCCCGTTATTCCATGCTGACAGGAGAATATGCTTGGCGCAAAAAAGGAACAGACGTAGCTGCCGGAAATGCCGGCATGATTATCCGTCCCGAACAATATACCATGGCGGATATGTTCAAAAGTACCGGTTATGCTACCGGAGCTATCGGAAAATGGCACTTGGGATTAGGAGACAAAGCCGGTACACAAGATTGGAACGCTCCACTGCCATGTGCATTGGGAGACTTAGGATTTGACTACCATTACATTATGGCAGCTACCGCTGACCGTGTACCTTGCGTATACATTGAAAACGGAAAAGTAGCCAACTACGATCCTAGTGCACCTATCGAAGTAAGCTATCAAAGAAATTTTGAAGGTGAACCTACCGGAAAGAGCAATCCGGAAATGCTTTATAACCTGAAACCTAGTCACGGACACGACATGTCTATCGTCAATGGCATTTCCCGCATCGGCTTTATGAAAGGTGGAGGTAAAGCTCTTTGGAAAGACGAAAACATTGCTGACTCTTTGACAACACATGCCATTCAGTTTATTGAAGAAAATAAGGATAAACCTTTCTTCCTTTATTTTGCAACAAATGATGTACACGTTCCTCGTTTCCCCCATGACCGTTTTAGAGGAAAGAACCCAATGGGACTGAGAGGTGACGCCATTGTACAATTCGACTATTGTGTCGGTGAAATTCTGAATACACTTGAAAAACTAGGCTTGAGAGAAAACACATTAATTATTCTTTCAAGTGACAACGGCCCGGTAGTTGACGACGGATATGATGATAAGGCGGAAGAACTCCTTAACGGACACAGCCCTGCAGGACCATTAAGAGGCAATAAATATAGTGCATTTGAAGGAGGGACCCGTATCCCGGCTATCTTAAGCTGGCCGAAAGAAGTGAAAAAAGGTAAAACATCGGATTTGTTGGTTTCTCAGGTCGATTGGTTAGCTTCACTGGCTTCTCTGACCGGGGCTGTTATGCCCAAAGGAACTGCACCTGATAGTTACAACTTCCTGGGAAGCTGGCTAGGCAAAGAAAAGAAAGACCGTCCGTGGGTAATCGAACAAGCTTCCAATCATACACTATCTGTCCGCACAAAAGATTGGAAATATATCGAACCGAATGGGGGACCGAAAATGATCCAGTGGGGACCGAAAATCGAAACCGGTAACTCAAAAGAACCGCAACTGTATAAAATGGAAGAAGTGAAAGAAGTAACTAATTATGCTTCTCAAATGCCAGAAAAAGTGGCAGAGCTACAAACTATCCTTCAGGGTGTACGCGAAGGAAAAGACCTTATCGGCAAATAATTTAAACAACCCATACAACATTTAATTACGTAACATTATGAATTACAAATCTATATCATTAATAAGCGGCACATTACTCCTTTCCACTCTCTCCGCCAACGGACAGAAAAAGGATTCCAAACCCAACATTATATTTATCCTCTGTGACGACATGGGATATGGCGACTTAGGATGCTACGGCCAGCCATTCATACGCACTCCCCATATAGACGCTATGGCAAGCGAAGGAATGCGCTTCACACAAGCGTATGCAGGCAGCCCGGTCAGCGCACCTTCCAGAGCTTCATTTATGACAGGACAACATACAGGTCACTGTGAAGTACGCGGAAACAAAGAGTATTGGGGAAATTCACCCATTATCATGTACGGAAACAACAAAGAATATTCGGTAGTGGGACAACATCCTTATGATCCGGATCACGTTATCCTACCGGAAATTATGAAAGACAACGGATATACCACCGGTATGTTCGGTAAATGGGCCGGAGGTTACGAAGGATCTTGCTCTACTCCGGACAAACGCGGCATAGATGAATATTATGGTTACATTTGCCAATTCCAAGCTCACCTCTACTACCCTAATTTCTTAAACCGATATAGTAAAGCTCTGGGCGATACAGGAGTAGTACGTATAGTAATGGACGAAAACATCAAATACCCGATGTACGGTCCTGAATATCAGAAACGCTCGCAATATTCTGCCGACATGATTCACAAGAAAGCAATGGAATGGCTGGACCAACAGGATACCAAACAGCCTTTCTTCGGCATATTTACCTACACTTTGCCTCACGCAGAACTGGTACAACCGGAAGATTCGATCTTAAACGAGTATAAAGCAAAATTCGATCCGGATAAGGTTTACAAAGGAAGCGAAGGTTCAAGATACAATGCTATCACCCATACACACGCTCAATTTGCCGCCATGATTACCCGCCTGGACTATTATGTAGGGGAAGTTTTGAAGAAATTGAAAGAAAAAGGATTGGATGAAAACACATTAGTTATCTTCTCCAGCGACAACGGCCCTCACGAAGAAGGAGGAGCCGACCCTACTTTCTTCGGTAGAGACGGAAAATTGCGCGGACTGAAACGCCAATGCCACGAGGGAGGAATCCGCATTCCATTCATTGCCCGTTGGCCGGGACATGTACCGGCAGGCAAAGTCAATGACCACATCTGCGCTTTCTATGATTTAATGCCTACTTTCTGTGATGTGGCCGGCATCAAAAATTATGAAAAGAAATACCGTAATAAAGAAAAAGAAGTTGACTATTTCGACGGAATTTCTTTCGCACCGACCTTGCTTGGCAAGAAAAAACAGAAACAACATGACTTCCTGTATTGGGAATTTAATGAAACCAACCAGATAGCAGTGCGCATGGATGATTGGAAATTAATCGTTAAAAAAGGAAAGCCGTTCCTATATAACCTAAAGACAGATATTCACGAAGACAACGATGTGGCACTCCAACATCCGGATATCGTAGAAAAGTTGAAAAAAGTTATATTTGAACAACGCATACCTAACCCATATTTTTCTGTGACACTGCCTAAGCAGTAACCGAATCAACAAAACAAGAAAACAGTGAACACTGTATGGAGTAGATTCATTAAGTGTTCACTGTTTTCTTGTTTATACAGATTTAGACTTATACAAATAGTAAAAACAACCGCCAATTAGTCAAGTGGTTTCAATCCCATTTTCGCAGCTCTTTCCAACATAAAGGCATGAGCGGCCTCATATTCATTCGGGATAAATCCATCCAATATAGCATCTTTAATCGCACTTTTCAAAGCCCCGACTTCACGGCAAGGCTGCAAACCGAAGGTTTCCATGATTTCCTCCCCACTTACCGGAGGCTGAAAATTACGAATCCGGTCTTTCTCCTCCAAGTCTTTCAATTTCTGACGAACCAACTGGAAATTATTCAAGAAACGTTGCTTACGCTCCATATTCTTTGAAGTAATATCCGCTTCACACAAAGTCATCAAATCATCAATATCATCTCCCGCCTCAAAAAGCAGACGACGAACAGCCGAATCTGTCACCACGTCATCCGCAATCACGATTGGTCTCATGTGCAGACTAACCATTTTCTGTACATACTTCATCTTCTCATTCATCGGCAACTTCATCTTACGGAAAATATTCGGAACCATTTTTTCACCGATGAAATTATGGTTATGGAACGTCCAGCCAGCTTTTGGTTCCCAACGTTTAGTGGCAGGTTTGGCAATATCATGCAACAAGGCAGCCCAACGCAGCCAAAGATTATCCGTTTTCTTGCTGATATTATCAAGTACTTCCAACGTATGATAAAAGTTATCCTTATGCGAACGGCCATTCCGTGTTTCTACCCCCTGCAAAGCAGCCAGTTCGGGAAAGATTAACGACAACAACCCACTACGCTCCAAGTCAATAAAGCCCTTTGAAGGAACAGGCGAAAGAATTATCTTATTCAATTCATCTGCAATACGCTCACGGGATATGATGTTGATCCGTTCCCTATTACGGCAAAGCGATTCAAAAGTGTCATCATCAATGTAAAAATTCAGTTGCGTAGCGAAACGGATACAGCGCATCATACGTAACGGATCATCACTAAACGTAATATCCGGATCAAGAGGAGTACGAATCGTCTTCTCCTTCATATCTTCCATACCGCCGAACGGATCTACCAGTTCCCCAAAACGTGCTTTATTCAGGCAAACGGCAAGAGCATTAATCGTAAAATCACGACGGTTCTGATCATCTTCCAGTGTTCCGTCTTCCACGATAGGTTTTCGTGAATCCCGATGATATGACTCTTTGCGAGCTCCTACAAATTCTACTTCCGTGCCTTTATATTTTACTTGTGCCGTTCCGAAATTCTTGAAAACAGAGACATGAGCACCACGTCCCAGACGTTTTCCAAGTGCTTCTGCCATAGCAATTCCACTGCCTACAACTACTACATCTATATCTTTAGAGGGACGTTGCAGAAAAATATCGCGAACGTAACCACCTACCACATAGCACTCTAAGCCCAGTGCATCGGCAGTTTCGGCTATTTGTCCGAAGATTGGTTCGCTGAAATGCTGCTTCAATTCCTCTTGAGTCAACTCTATCATTCCTTTTAGTTATAAGTTTTGAGGGGGCAAAATTACAAAAATAAGGGATATATTTGTATTTTTGTCGCTAATAAAGTAAACGAAGGATGATGAACAATAAAATATATACAGTATGATAAAAAAACTGATTTACCTCTTTTGCGGCACATTAGTGCTGACAGCTTGCGGAAATAGCATTGAAAAAAAAGCGAACGAGAAACTGGTGATTGCTAAAGCCGCTTATGAACGTGGCGACTACGAAGAAGCAAAGTCTCAAATCGACAGTATCAAAATTTTGTATCCGAAAGCATTCGAAGCGCGTAAAGCCGGTCAGGAACTAATGCTGGATGTTGAGACGAAAGCACAACAAAAAACACTTGCGTATCTGGACAGTGCCCTGCAAGTAAAACAACAGGAATTTGATGCAATCAAAGATAAATTCACGCTGGAGAAAGATGCGGAGTACCAGCAAATAGGAAATTATCTGTGGCCTACCCAAACCGTTGAAAAGAATCTGCACCGTTCATATCTACGCTTTCAGGTAAATGAACAAGGTATCATGAGTATGACTTCTATTTATTGTGGCAGCAATAACATTCATCATGTCGGTGTCAAAGTAATTGCTCCTGACGGTAGTTTTGCAGAAACTCCTACATCCAAGGACAGTTATGAGACAGTTGATATGAACGAAAAGATAGAAAAAGCGGACTATAAACTCGGAGAAGACGGAAGCGTAATCGAATTTCTGAATCTCAATAAAGACAAGAATATCCGAGTTGAATATCTCGGCGACCGTATTTACAAAACGACCATGAGCCCCACTGACCGTCAGGCAGCAGCAAATATCTACCAATTATCACAGATCCTTTCGGCAATGCAGCAAATCAAGAAAGAACAGGAAGCTGCGAATCTGAAAATCGAGTTCATCAATAAAAAGAAAGAACGGAAAGCACAGGAAACTGCAACAGAGCAATAGTCAACAGCCTATCATAAACTATAATTCTAAAATAAGGAGGAGCCGGAGGATAATAAAAATCTCCAGCTCCTCCTTATTTCATTTTTAAGAACACATACTTAAAAATACCAGGCAAATCACTTCATTATATGTTTGCCGTAATTCCACCCTTTGAGATCATACAATACGGCATCCTTACGAATCCGTTCCTTAAAACTTACATAATCCCTTTTCTCCTGTGGAGTCCATCCGGCTTCCGCAACAGCCGCAAGACGAGGTAACATCAGATATTCAAGTACAGAAGAATCAACCACCCATTCAGTCCAAAAGTTAGCCTGCACACCGCTATAATAAGGTTGCAAGTCTGCCTCCACTCCCTTCATCGGCTGATAATTATAAACGGCTTCCACCGTCTCGGTACCATGTCCCTGCGACATAGGTTCCGTAGGGAGATCAGATTGCCTCCTGTTTATATAATAAGGAATTTGTGGGCTTAAAATTGTACTCATACCTTGTTTTGCTGCATTTTGAGCCGCAGCATCAGCCCCTATCCATGCCATAATGGTGATGTCATTACCTAGGAGCGCAGTATTTCCGTGGAGTACTTCATTCCAAAACACCAGTCGTCGTTGTTGGTTGGCAGGTTTCGTGGCCATATAATCTTTTAGTTGTTTATAGAAATAAATCTGTAAATCTCTAAAATTAGTAGAGCCCATTTCTTTTAGTAAGGACTGACACTCTTCGTTTTTCTGCCATTTATTAGTAGGACATTCATCACCGCCCAAGTGAATATAACGGAATGGAAACAGGTCGATAAGTTCATCAATTACATCCCTGGCAAATTGCATGGCTTGAGGATTAGCTACATTGATAACATCCGTCGAAATGCCTTGCCGTAGCCACACCTCATGCATATTTTCAGGATCACAAGCCAGAAACTCCGGATAAGCGGCAACAGCAGCCTGGGAATGTCCGGGGATATCTATTTCAGGAATAATCTCCACAAATTTAGTTTTGGCGTAAGCTACAATTTCTTTGATGTCATTCTGGGTATAAAATCCTCCATAACGCTGCCCGTCCGTTTTCACATCGCCATACGCCAAAACTTTGCTATTCCGCCAAGCACCTACTTCCGTCAACTTGGGATACTTCTTTATTTCTATTCTCCAGCCCTGATCTTCAGTCAAATGCCAATGAAAACGATTCATTTTATAAGTAGACATGATATCAATCACCCGTTTTACCTCATCTTTTCCGAAAAAGTGCCTGCCCTCGTCCAGCATAAAGCCCCTCCATTCGAAACGGGGAACATCTTCTATTTCTACGGTCGGAATACTCCACTCCTGCCGGCCGCCTACTGCCACCCCTGCCATTACATGACGGGAGATTAACTGCTTCAATGTTTGAAGTGCATAATAAAACCCGGCAGGGCGCGCAGCTTCAATACGAATCTGTTTTGGCGAAACATCCAACTTATAAGCCTCCGGTGCAAGCGTTTGATTCACACTTAAAACGATTCCAGCCTTAGCCTCACTACGCACAGACGTAACTTTTATGCCCGTAGCCTTTTGGAAATCATCTTTAAATGAATCGAAAACAAGAGTAACGCTATCACCCCGATAAGAAGCGATACAGACTTTGAGCTGCTTACCGAATTTAAAACTTTCATTTTTCACGATCAAATGAGCCGGTTGCGGAATGATAGCTATTTCTTGTGCCATCAAGATTCCAAATCCGCTTACTATCACCCATAATAAAGATAAAAGATACTTGTTTTTCATATTAGAATTATTTTATTTCACCCTTCTGTTCAACTGATTATTAGCCTTTTCCTGTTTCGACTTCCCGACTCTTTTTCCCGAAGTTTTTTTCTTTCCGACTCCGGGTTTTGCCTTTCCGGCAAAGGGATTATTACTTTTTTTGATTACCATACTCTTCTCGGTATTTATACTAATTTACTCCCCTTCGTAATACTCTCCCAAGTACCAACGGGCCACAAAATCCCAATTCTCGTGAAGCAGAGCCTTTCCATTCTCAAACGGGAACTGGGCCTCCGGCAATAAGTCATGTTCCATAGCATATTTCAACAAATCGAATGGACACAAGCCTTCTTCACAAAACAGTTCGTACGCTTCCTCCTCCGCTTCTTCAGCACTATAAAGCGGATTATGCTTATCTGCAAAATAAGAAGCAACATCCGGCCCTATCAACAGACCTTTCGGATTGGCATATAACACAAAGTTATCAAACTCCTTCAAATCAGGTAAAAGAGAATCCTCTTCGTCCTCCCATTTCAGTGCTTGCACAAAAAAGACTTTCAATGCCTCATAAGAATCAAAGAACATTAATGCCTCTCCCTTGCTTGCCTCCAAAAAGCGTTCGACATTCGTAGGTAACTTTTCACCGGGTACGGCAGCAGGCAACGGCTTCCGTTTTCTCTGCATCAATTCCGTTTCCATTATCCAGTCCACAGCCAGATTCTCACTGATAAGAGCCTCTTCAAAAACAGCATCCAAACGGTTATAGATTACATCCGCAAACTTCAACAAATCTTCATCCAACGGATTTTCCACTCCATCGAAAGAGTCACCTACCGGAGAATTGACAGCCCACAAAAGAAAAGCGACATCCTCACGATTTATCTCGTCAGGCAGATATTCGTCCGTCAACGAATAAAAAGGAAGGTAACGTCCGTAACTTTTCTGATGCCAACGGATAAATTGTCTCCAGTTTCCCCCGTCAGCCACACAGTCTTCCAAATACAAAGCTAGTATTAAAGCAACCTGCTGTTGATCTTCCTCCGCAGTCTCCCAGTATAAACTAGATTCTGCCACCAAAGGCAGTAATTCATTGACAAAATCAAGATACCACTGGTCCGTAGCTACCACCTTTACACGACGATGAGCCTCCAGCCATGTTTTCATATAAATTTTCCGTTGCTTCATAATCTCTTCAAAGCCAGTTTAATCACCTTTTCTACCGGGGCTTCCGGTTCTTCCTTTAAAACAGCCAGAACAACCTTCTGCGAAGGTGCGGCAGCAAAACCCAACATTGTCAACGCAGCCACCGCTTCTTCCTGCACTTCGGCATTGGCAGACTGCAACAACATTCCGGCGGATGTTGTTCCGCCTACGGCAGCCATTCCTACCGTCTTTATCTTATCTTTCAGTTCGACAATGAGACGCTGTGCAGTTTTCAGCCCGATACCTTTCACCGTCTTCAGGAGATTCGCGTTTTCAGCACTGATTACACTGACCAACTCTGATGGAGAAAGAGCAGAAAGAATCATTCGTGCCGTATTTCCTCCAATCCCCGACACAGAAATCAATAATAGAAAAATCTCCCGTTCCTGTTTGTCGGCAAATCCGTAAAGCACGTAAGCGTCTTCACGGATAGCTTCATAAATAAATAATTTACAAGTTTTCTTCCCCTGAATAGCCGAATAGGTATTCAGAGATATATTGGCGGCATACCCCACCCCATTACAGTCTATCACTGCGGTTGCCGGACTGAGTTCGGCAAGCTCGCCTCTAACATATTCTATCATAATGGGAACAAAGATAAAACAATTTCACCACAGAGGACATAGAGGACACAGAGTTTTTTCAATGAGATGATAGCACACTAATTAAAGAATTACGTTATTTTTGTTCATCTAGTTTGACGTTCGCAACAAATATATTCATTACTAGTGAAAAAATTAAAAATAATTAAGCTAACGAACCAAAGCTACTAGTAAAATGTTTATTTTTGCAAGCAAAAGAAAGAAATTTGTTCACTAAAACCAATAAAAGGATGAAAAAAGTAAGAGCTGCCATCGTTGGTTATGGCAACATTGGTCATTATGTACTTGAGGCGCTTCAAGCCGCACCAGATTTCGAAATAGCCGGAGTAGTTCGTCGTGCAGGAGCCGAGAATAAACCGGAAGAGTTGGCAAATTATGCAGTTGTAAAGGATATAAAAGAGTTGGAAGACGTAGAAGTTGCCATCCTTTGTACTCCGACCCGCAGCGTTGAGAAATATGCAAAAGAATATCTGGCTATGGGAATCAACACCGTAGACAGCTTCGACATCCACACCGGTATCGTTGACTTACGACGCACACTGGATGCTACGGCCAAAGAACACAAAGCCGTATCTATCATCTCCGCAGGCTGGGACCCGGGAAGCGACTCTATCGTACGTACTATGCTCGAAGCCATTGCTCCGAAAGGGATCACTTATACCAACTTCGGTCCGGGAATGAGTATGGGACATACAGTAGCCGTGAAAGCCATTGACGGAGTGAAAGCCGCCCTGTCTATGACTATCCCTACGGGTACGGGAATCCACCGTCGCATGGTATATATCGAGCTGAAAGACGGATACAAATTTGAAGAAGTATCCGCAGCTATCAAAGCAGATCCTTATTTCGTGAATGACGAAACACACGTGAAACAGGTTCCGAGCGTGGACGCCCTTCTCGACATGGGACACGGAGTAAACCTCACCCGCAAAGGCGTATCGGGCAAAACCCAGAATCAGCTATTTGAATTTAATATGCGCATCAACAACCCTGCACTGACTGCACAAGTACTGGTATGCGTAGCACGTGCTTCCATGAAGCAGCAACCGGGTTGCTACACAATGGTGGAAATTCCGGTGATCGACCTCCTTCCGGGTGACCGCGAAGAATGGATCGGACATCTGGTATAAAACATGATCCGCATAACAGATAAAAAAAATAGAGAAAGACTGTTAATCTTTCTCTATTTTTTTTATCTTTGTCCGAATACTAAAAACACGCACAAGATTATGAAAAAGCTATTCATTCTATTTACACTCCTGTTACAGCTTTTGTCACCCATTTACCCGCAACAAGCCGCAACAGTAATCACTCCCAGTCTGAAATACGGTAAACCCTCCAAAGAAGAACTCTTGTTCACCACTTATACTCCGGATACTACTGCCACAGCCCTCTATCTGTTCCACCAGGGGCAGAGCAACTTTACCTACCACGATGGTTTTCAACTGATAACAGAACACTGGATACGCATAAAAATCCTGAAGCCACAGGGAACGGCATACGCCGATGTTTCTGTCCCGTTTTATGCCCCTACGGATAAAGAGGAAGGAGAAGAAAGGGCCAGCGAAGTAGAAGGTTGCTCTTATAACATGGAAAACGGGAAATGTGTAAAAACACCTATGAAACGCGAATCCATATCTTTCGAACGGATTGACAACCGATACAAAATTCTTAAATTCTCCCTACCCGCTGTCAAGGAGGGGACTATTATCGAATATCACTACAAGCTCTACTCCGACTACTTCATCCACATAGATAACTGGATGATGCAAGAAGAACTGCCCATGCTATACAACCAATACAAAATCACAATTCCCAATGTATTCATCTACAACATCGAACTTCGGGGAAAAGACTACATACAAATGAAACAAAAAGAATCTGCCCTTCACGCAACGGCACGTGAAGGTGGAACGGCAGGAATCAACAAAGATTTCACTATCCTGGCACAAGAAACGACATTCATTTCTCAGAACCTCCCAGCTATCCGTCAGGACGAACCCTATTGCTGGTGTCCGGAAGATTATAAAGTACAAATAAGTTTTGACCTACAAGGTACCAACTTCCCCGGCAAAGAATACGAACCATATAGCCAGAAATGGGAAGATGTAGATAAACAACTGATTAAGCCGGAGAATACACAATTCGGCGTGTTCCTCTCTTTCATCAACCCGTTCCGCCCGGAGACCAAAGAGATTTTTACCAGCAAAATGAATTTTGAGGAAAGAATCATCCACTCATTCCGTCTGCTAAAAAAGAAACTGGCTTGGAACGGAAGATATAATCTTTATAGCAAAGACCTCGAAAAAGTAATTCAAAAAGGAAGCGGCAGCAATGCTGATCTGAATTTTATCCTAATCAGCATCCTTAAAGACTTCGGGCTGAAAGCCTACCCAGTTGTTTTAAGCCGCCGTTCAGCAGGAATGTTGCCTCATAATTTCCCGTCTCTGCAAAAGCTTAATACCTTCGTTATCGCCGTTTACGATACGGACAAAGAAAAATACGTCTTTTTGGACAGTTCAATGGATATTCCTTCTCTTAACATTCTGCCGCCGGACTTGTCTGTTAACCAAGCACGCATACTTTCGCCAACAGAAAAGGAGGAGAACAAATGGGTAGACTTAATGATGCTCACAGAAAACACAAGCTTTATGAACATTAAAGCTAAATTAGAAGGTAACCTAATTAAAGGACACCGCAGTACAGTCTTGCACGGACAGGAAGCGGTGGAATACCAGAAAAAGAGACAACAAGAACAAGACAGTATCGTTCCAGACCCGACAACCGAAATTACCCCGAAAGACAGGCTAACCGTCACCAACCTAAAAGTGGAACATACGGAAAACGATCCGGGTACGATAAAAGAGGAACTCGACTTCACCATACAAACCGAACAGGTAGGTGATCACCTCTACATCAATCCGATGCTTTTCCCACAACTGGAGACCAATCCATTTATTCAGACCGACCGAGTGCTTCCTGTCGAATTTCCATATCCGTATAAATTCACATTATTATGCAAATTGGCCCTTCCCGAAGGCTATGAAGTGGAAGAACTACCCCAATCGCAATTTATCCGAGCAGAGGGGGATCATCTGCAATGCAGATATATGATTCAAAAACAAGGGAATACGATCCTGGTCAGCTACAGATTCCACCTCAAAGAATATATATTCCTTCCTGAACATTATAAACAACTGCAAGATATGTGGACAAAAATCATTGAGAAGAATCACACGTTGATAGTACTCAAAAAAATATAAGAAAAATCATTCAATATTCTGATAATGAAAAAATCAGCAATGAAAATCATCGGATTATTATTCGGTCTCTACCTCGGTTCTATCATGTCTGTACAGGCACAAGACCTTTCAAAAGACGCCACTTCTATTATAACGGATTCGCGGACGGAAGTCCTCTGCAAATCAATGACGCAATCTATCGAAAAAGAAAGCCGCACGATTCTCATTCTTAACCGTAAAGGACTGAATGCTGCACACTTCGTCTGTGAATGCGATATGTTCCGTTCCTTACAGAAGTTCTCGGGAGAAATACTTAACGCATCCGGTCAAAGCGTCCGAAAGATAAAAAAATCGGAACTGCAAAAGAGCGAATATAGTTCCTCGTTAAGCACAGATGACTATGCCTATTATTACGAATGTAACTTCCCCTCTTTCCCCTTCACCGTAAAATATGAATGGGAAATAAAATGTAATAACGGGCTTATCGGCTACCAGTCCTTCCTTCCGCAAACAGACTTTCAGCAAGGAGTGGAACAAGCGACATACCGGATCGAATTGCCTGCCGGACAAGAATGCAGGTACCGCGAGCTAAACACTGGAGGAAAAAATATCCAAGTGACAAAGTCGACCGGTACGGACGGGCAGCAAGTGATTGAAGTCACCGCTTCGAAACTGCTGCCGGTACAGAAAGAGCCGTTCGGTCCCGATTTCGCAAAATTGTTTCCACGGATTTATTTCGCTCCTTCCGCTTTCAAATATGACAAATCGGAAGGGGACATGAGTACTTGGCAAAAATACGGAGAATGGCAATACAAACTACTCGACGGACGCGACGAACTCACCGAACCTTTCCGCAACAAGTTGCACGGACTGACTGCTCACTGCTCTACCGACCGCGAAAAAGTAAAGGCAATTTATGACTATCTGGCAAAAACTACCCGCTACGTCAGTATACAGCTAGGTATCGGAGGATTGCAGCCTATCGCAGCATCCGATGTCTGCCGCACCGGATTTGGCGATTGTAAAGGACTTTCCAATTACACCCGTGCCATGCTGAAAGAAATAGGCATACCTTCTACTTATACGGTGATAAGCACTACCAACGAACGCCTGTTGCCTGATTTCTCCAGCGCCAACCAGATGAATCACGTCATTCTGCAAGTACCTCTCCCCAAGGACACTCTGTGGCTGGAATGTACCGATCCATCGCTTCCCTTCGGCTATATCCACCAAGGCATTGCCGGACATGACGCATTGCTTATCGAACCCGCCGGTGGCAGCATACATCGTCTGCCCACGTATCCCGATTCATTGAACACACAGCACATCATAGCTACTATCACCCTATCACCTACGGCAGAAACACAAATAGAAGTGAACGAAATATCCCGATTATTCCAGTACGAAAATGAGGCAGGAATCGTTTATTTGGAACCTAACAAACAGAAAGACCACATCCGTTCGACCCTCAACCTCTCGCAAGCCGACATCCTTCGCCTGCAAATCAAAGAATGTAAGGAAGCGAATCCATCTATCACTTTCAGTTATACGGCAAGCAGCCAGCAATACGGTTACAAAACAGGAAACCGGCTGTTCATCCCGACTAACATATTTAAAAAAGGATTCAGTGTACCTCGTGCCATCAGCCGGAAATATCCTATCCATATTAACTACGGGTATTCGGACACTGATAGTATCTGCATCAAACTACCTGACGGATATATCGTGGAAGGACTTCCCAAACCAATCGATCTAAAAAGTAAATTCGGGAACTTTCATTCCAGTATCTATACAAAAGACAATAAGATATATATTGTTCATCAACTGTTTATGCGTAAAGGGGTATACAAGCCCGGCGAATATACCGCTTTCCTCGATTTCCGTAAACAAGTGGCGGAACAGTACAATGGAAAAATCATATTAAAAAAAGAATAAGATGACTACTTACAGAAAATAAAGTATCTTTGTAACTTCAACAAAGTACGTAAGAAACATTGAAAAACAAAAGATACAGCAACGGAGAAGAATGGGCAAACACGCTCAGTCACGGAGCAGGCATACTGCTTGGAGTTATCGCAGGTTACTTCCTGCTAGTGAAAGCAACCGAAAATGCCGAACCGCAATGGGCAGTGGCTTGTATTTCTGTTTATTTAACAGGAATGCTTTCATCCTATATCAGTTCTACGTGGTATCACGGTACGCGTCCGGGCAAAACGAAAGAGCTACTCCGCAAATTCGACCACGGAGCCATTTATCTTCACATAGCGGGCACATACACACCCTTCACATTACTCGTTTTGCGTCAGGCAGGCGGTTGGGGCTGGGGTATTTTCGCCTTCGTCTGGCTGTCGGCTATCGCCGGTTTCATTTTGAGTTTCAAAAAGCTGAAAGAACACAGTAATCTGGAAACGTGCTGTTATGTGGCCATGGGAGCCAGTATTTTGGTCGCTATGAAGCCTTTAATGGATCATCTGGCATTGCTGAATGCCACCCCGGCTTTCTGGTGGCTGATAGGAGGAGGCGTATCTTATATTACAGGTGCCGTATTCTATTCATTGCGCAAGCCTTATATGCACGCCACCTTTCATCTGTTCTGCTTGGGAGGAAGTATCGGGCACATCATAGCTATCTGGCTGATATTATAGAGGGAGACATAACGATTGTAGACATACAGACAAAAAAAAGGCTATCTATCCCAGACAGCCAATCTTTTTTGTTAACCTTAAATCTAATACTATGAAAAACACATTGCAAAGATACGGACTTTCTGCATATCTCCAAATTTTCAAGGCAAAGTAGGGCATCTTATAACATGGTTTAATAGAATACAGGTAACCGTTAACAATTAACGGAATTAAATTTAAAAATTAACTAAAAAGGCAGAAGACAGTTATTCGATTATCAAAAAGCAAGATTGAACCAAACATCCTCATCCGGTTGTTATACATATTTAAAATCATCGAGAATGTAAGATCATGAACCGGGAAAAATCATCTGATAAAGAATCTGCAATGGTCGGATTCAATTATCAACCGGGAAGCGAAAGAACGTATAGCATGCGAAATTGCGACCATGGCGAAAGATGGACCGGTTCTTACCGAAAACGGCAACTTTATCCCTGATACTCGTTTTCATTACATTGACTCTTCTTTGGAGGAACAAGTGAAGGCAATCACCGGAGCGATTGAGAGCGAGCTGTTCATCGGATATGATGTAGAAATAATAACGGCAGAATAAGACAAAGAAGATATTTTTTATTTTTGTACGGAACATAAGAAAATAATTTCGCACCTTTGCAGCCCAAATAAAGGAAAACACACCGAATCATGTCCGGTTTCGAGAAAAGAAACAGGCAAAAAGAGAACACTTCACGAGTTAAATTCAGAAAAAAGTTTTCCAAAACGGAAAAGTTTCTGTATCAGCAAGAAAGAAAAGTTTCCCGAAATTTAATGTTAAAAGGTAACCGGGATATTAGATTATCACTTATCTTTGTATCCGGTTTCGGAACTAAAAAGAGGTTTAGTCAATGAGGGAACGCTGTGCAAATCGGCGACAGTACCCGCTGCTGTAATTCTCTGTGAATCCGCACACTATGTCACTGCATCGGCTGATGTGGGAAGGCGTTGCGAGGGAGAGATAAGTCAGAAGACCTGCCGGAACAAATCAACCATATTATTAATGTCTAACACTTTCGGGAGTTAAAGTTATGAACTACGCGGAAATTTGTATCATCAAACGTGATGGTAAAAGAGAAGATTTCTCTATCAGCAAGATTAAGAATGCAATCAGCAAGGCATTCAGTGCGACAGGCATTCAGGATGAACAGCAATTAATTGCTGATATCACGATGAATGTAATCAGCCAGTTTGCCACCCCTACGATTACCGTAGAGGAAATCCAGGACTTAGTAGAAAAAGCATTGATGAAGGTACGGCCGGAGGTCGCCAAAAAGTACATCATCTACCGTGAATGGCGGAATACGGAACGAGATAAGAAAACCCAGATGAAGCACGTCATGGATGGTATTGTCGCTATCGACAAGAACGATGTAAACCTAAGCAACGCCAATATGAGCAGCCATACACCTGCCGGACAGATGATGACATTTGCATCGGAAGTAACCAAAGATTATACTTATAAATACCTGTTGCCGAAGCGTTTTGCCGAAGCTCACCAACTGGGAGACATTCATATTCATGACTTGGATTATTATCCGACAAAAACGACGACTTGTATCCAATATGACATGGATGATTTGTTCGAACGCGGTTTCCGTACCAAAAACGGCAGTATCCGCACCCCACAAAGCATTCAAAGTTATGCAACTCTGGCTACGATCATCTTCCAGACAAACCAGAACGAGCAGCACGGCGGACAGGCAATTCCCGCCTTCGACTTTTTCATGGCAAAGGGTGTGGCCAAGTCATTCCGCAAGCATTTATCTTCTTTCATCAATTTCTATGTGGCCATGGAAAACGGTATACAGGCCGATGAAAAAGCGATCCGCACACTGATTAAAGAATATCTGCCGTCTATCCAATCCGGTGAACGGGAACGGGAAACGTTACGCATCGCCCTGATAGCCCTGCAAATCAATATTGACAAAGAGCACTTGGCACGCATCATAGAGAAGGCATACCAACAGACACGGAAAGATACGCATCAGGCAATGGAAGGATTTATACACAACCTGAACACGATGCATTCCCGTGGTGGTAACCAGGTGGTATTCAGCTCTATCAACTACGGCACGGATACTTCCGCTGAAGGCCGCATGGTGATTGAGGAGCTACTGAAGGCCACGATTGAAGGGTTGGGAACCCGTGGTGAAGTACCCGTATTCCCGATTCAGATCTTCAAAGTGAAAGACGGAGTTTCTTATTCGGAAAAGGACTATGAGAAGGCTATGAAAATGGAAAGCATCGAAGAGGCCATGAAAGCAACTTACGAAGCTCCTAATTTCGACCTGCTGCTGAAAGCCTGCCAGACGACATCGAAAGCTCTTTTTCCAAATTTCATGTTCCTCGATACTCCTTTCAACAAGAACGAAAAATGGAAAGCAGACGACCCGAAACGTTATATTTACGAGCTGGCAACAATGGGTTGCCGCACTCGTGTGTTTGAAAACGTAGCCGGAGAGAAATCGTCTTTAGGACGCGGCAACCTTTCATTCACAACACTAAATATGCCCCGACTGGCTATCGAAGCTCGTATCAAAGCTGAAAATCTGATAGAGGACGAACGCAACAAAGACGCTATCGAACAGAAAGCAAAGGAGATTTTCATGGAATCGGTACGTAACACGGCTACTTTAGTGGCCGACCAGCTTTACGAACGTTATCAATATCAGCGTACAGCCCTTGCACGCCAGTTCCCCTTTATGATGGGAAATGATGTATGGAAAGGCGGCGGCACACTGAACCCAAACGAACAGGTAGGTGACGTGCTGCGTAGCGGTACGCTGGGAATCGGATTCATCGGCGGGCACAACGCAATGGTTGCTCTCTACGGAGAAGGCCACGGGCATAGCCAAAAGGCATGGGACACATTGTACGAGGCCGTAACGGAAATGAACAAGATAGCGGATGAATATAAAGCGAAATATAACCTGAACTATTCTGTACTGGCTACTCCCGCCGAAGGTCTTTCCGGACGTTTCACCAAAATGGACCGCCGGAAATTCGGTAAAATTCCGGGAGTAACGGACAGGGACTATTATGTCAACTCATTCCACGTAGACGTGAAAGAGCCTATCAGTATTGTTGAAAAAATCAAATGCGAAGCTCCTTTCCACGCTATTACCCGTGGCGGACACATCACATATGTGGAACTGGACGGAGAAGCACAGAAAAATGTACGTGCCATTGCCAAAATAGTAAAGGTGATGCACGACGAGGGTATCGGTTACGGCTCTATCAATCATCCGGTAGACACCTGCCATAACTGCGGCTACAAAGGGGTGATTTTCGACAAATGCCCCGTATGCCAGAGTGAAAGCATTCTCCGGATGCGCCGCATCACCGGCTACCTGACAGGTGACTTAAGTTCGTGGAACTCCGCTAAACGGGCGGAAGAAAAAGACCGCGTAAAACACTTGTAAAAATTGAGAGTTGAGAACTTTACTTATATTTTCATATCCTAATTTACAATGACAACTCTTGACTCTCAACTTTCAACTCTCCGCTTGTTAGGAACTTATCCGGAAACAATCGTTGACGGTGAGGGGATACGGTATTCCATTTATCTTGCCGGATGTTCCCATCACTGTCCCGGTTGTCATAACCCGGAAAGTTGGAATCCGAACGCAGGTGAAGAACTTACGGAAGAAAAGATACAATCGATTATCCGGGAAATCAAAGCGAATCCTTTACTGGATGGAGTCACTTTCTCCGGGGGGGATCCCTTGTTCTACCCGGAAGAATTTCTGGCGCTTGTCAAAAGAGTGAAAGAGGAAACAGGAATGAATATATGGTGTTACACAGGATATACGTATGAAGAAATCCGGGAACAACCCCGACTGAATGCGGTTCTTCCTTATATAAACGTATTGGTAGACGGACGTTTCGAACAGGATCTTTTCTCTCCTTATCTGGAATTTCGTGGAAGTAGTAATCAACGAATCCTAAAATTATCAGACCGTTTTCAACCATAAAAACAGACGGTTGCCGGCACTAAAGACAAAGTCTCCCCGGCATCCCGGACAGCACCACCGGCTGCACTAAAAAAACTTATTTTTTTAAGAAAACGAAAACACGTAAAGCGCTGTTTTGTTTACTTTTACAGAAAAAAGAAAATTCTACAAGAATAAGTTTTTATGATACAATCAGTAAATCCTGCTCCAACGGACGAAACCGACGGACTACCAATGCCCAGACGTATCTGGGCGGTAATCTCCGTCGGATTCGCTCTTTGTATGTCAGTATTGGACGTTAACATTATTAACATCGTACTCCCCACCCTTTCGCACGATTTCGGGACTTCCCCCGCCGTGACTACCTGGATTATCAACGGTTACCAGTTGGCAATCGTTGTTTCTCTATTGTCTTTTTCCGCTTTGGGGGAGATTATCGGTTATCGAAAAGTATATCTTTCGGGGATTGGGTTATTCTGTATCACTTCACTGATTTGCGCCCTGTCCGATTCATTCTGGACATTGACGATCGCCCGCATTTTTCAAGGATTCAGCGCTTCGGCTATTACAAGTGTGAACACGGCGCAGTTACGATATATTTATCCGAAAAGCCAGCTCGGACGCGGAATGGGAATTAATGCCATGGTAGTAGCGATCTCTGCCGCCGCAGGACCTTCCGTAGCCAGCGGGATTCTTTCCATTGCCAGTTGGCACTGGCTGTTCGCGATCAACGTACCCTTGGGAATTACGGCATTAGTGCTGGGTATGAAGCATTTACCGAGACAAGAAGAACGCACGAAACGAAAGTTCGATACGATCAGTGCCATAGCCAATGCTATTACTTTCGGATTACTGATTTACACGCTGGACGGATTCGCACATCACGAAAAAATGGATTTTCTTTTCATCCAATTAATTGTTCTCGTGGTGGTGGGTACTTATTACGTGCGCCGTCAACTCAGCCAATCCACTCCGTTACTACCCTTGGACCTATTACGTATCCCTATTTTCCGACTGTCTATCCTGACCTCCATTTGTTCGTTTATCGCGCAAATGTCGGCAATGGTTTCTTTACCCTTTTTCCTGCAAAACACCTTGGGACACAGTGAAGTTATGACAGGACTCCTGCTAACCCCGTGGCCGTTGGCGACCCTCGTCACTGCTCCTTTGGCGGGATACCTGGTGGAACGGATTCATCCGGGAATATTAGGAAGCGTCGGTATGGTGCTGTTTGCCGTGGGGCTTTTCTCCCTGTCCGGCCTGACTGCCGAGTCCTCCGATATCAGCTTAATCCTACGGCTGATGCTATGTGGTGCAGGTTTCGGGCTTTTTCAGACACCGAACAACAGTACAATTATTTCTTCTGCTCCGACGAAACGTTCGGGAGGAGCAAGCGGAATGCTGGGTATGGCACGCCTGTTGGGACAGACATCGGGAACTACGCTCGTCGCATTACTTTTCAGTTTCGTTATTCCAGGTAAAAGCACGGCGGTCTGCCTGATAGTAGGAAGCATATTTGCAGTGGTAGCGGCAATCGTTAGTAGTTTGAGACTTTCGCAACCTTCTACATTAAAAAACAATTCATAAATTGAGGCCGGCACGATAGGTGGGCTACTACTGACCTTCTACCGGCCTCGCAGCAAAAAAATCAATATTCCGTTTCACGAATCACCTCTACCAGCCGGCAGAAATCCTCCGGATATACGTCACCGATGTTTCCGATACGGAAAGTGTCGGCTTTTGAGATTTTGCCCGGATAGATGACGAACCCTTTGCTTTTCAGTGCCAGATAGAAAGCCTTAAAGTCAAAATCCTTATGCGGGTAAAAGAAAGAAGTGATAATCGGTGACTGAATAGCGTCGTCGAGCAAAGTTTGGAAACCGAGAGAACGCATCCCTTCTACTAATATACGATGATTTTCGCAATAACGCTGGTAACGTGCTTCTACCCCTCCTTCTTCGAGAAGTTCGGCCAACGCCTGTTTGAAAGCGCGGACTACATGAGTAGGAGAAGTGAAGCGCCATTTTCCATGCCCTTTTTCCATAGTTTCCCATTGGTCGTAGATGTCCAGAGAAAGAGAGCGGGCCACCCCCTTGCAACGCATCAATTCCGAACGGCGGGCAATGATAAACCCGAATCCGGGTACGCCTTGAATACATTTGTTGGAACTGCTGATAAGAAAGTCAATTCCTAATTCATTTACATCCAACGGAATTCCTCCGAAGCTGCTCATGCAGTCAACAATCAGTTTCTTGCCATGCATTTTGACAATGTGGGACAACTCTTTGATAGGGTTCAAAATTCCCGTAGTCGTTTCACAATGTACAAAAGCCACATGAGTGACATCGGAATTATTGCTCAAATAGTCGTCTACATATTCCACAGATACCTGCTCTGTTTCTTCAAAAGCAAGCATATCATAATCGAGGTGATAATATTCGGCAATATTACCCATGCGGTCTCCGTAAGCGCCGTTGCTGCAAATCAGAAGTTTGTCTTTCGGAGTGATAGTGGCGCCAAGTACAGCTTCCACGCAATAGGTCCCGCTTCCCTGCAAAAGTACAGAAGTATAATCTTCAATATTCTTTGTGGCAATGCTCACCAGATCTTTGCGTAATTCCTGAACAATGCCGAGGTTATAATCTTCGTCCCATGTACACCAGTCAGTCATCATGGTTTCTTTTACTGTTTCAGACGTGGTCAGAGGACCGGGAGTTAATAATAAATATGGTTTCATAATGATACATTTTTTTACCAGCACAGTGCTGGAATAAAGTTTCTTTGCGATATATTGTTATAAAAAGTACAGAAGCGGTTACCGTTCCGCTTATCATCTGTCAGCGTTCATTCTTTCGATCAATGCAGGCAGTTCCTCCATGGAAAGAATCACATAAGAGGCACCTGCAGCAAACATACGTTCCTTCACATCAGCGATGCGAACTTCAAGTTCGGCAGCCGGCATGGCCTTTGTTTCGGCCTCGGTGAGAGCCATTTCGTTACTTCCGAGAACAACTCCCACACTGCAAACCTTTGCGTTGACTCCCTCTTTGATGTCGGCAATCGTGTCCCCAACTTTTACTACGGCATCAAGACTGTCGACACCCAGCTTTATCAGGTTTTCAAAAATCATGTAAGGAGCCGGACGTCCGGCGGGAAGTAAGTTCGGAGTAGCACAGTAATCCACCCGATACCCTTTTGCCTGCGCAGCAGGAAGAACAACATTCATCATTTCGCGGGTATATCCGGTAGTAGAGCCAATTTTCAGACCTTCGGCACGCAGTTTCTCCAGTGTCGGAATCACGCCCGGAATAGGGTCTGTGTAATTTTCGAGCGAGGCAAACAGATGTTTTTCAAAAAGACGGTTCAATTCCACCACATCTTCCTCCGTCCAGGCACGCTGATAACGCTTAGCAAACTGTTCATTCACCTCGGGCATCGACAGCAACTCGCGAATATGCTGAATCTTTGGTAACCCCATTGGTTTGCGGGTCTGCACCACATCTATAATCAGTCCTTTTTCGGCAAATGCTTCGATAAAAGCTGCCACCGGGGCAAAACATCCGTAATCGACGGCTGTACCGGCCCAATCCATAATTACACATTTAATCTTTTTCATTCTTGTTTCCTATATATAATTAATTTATTTATGATTTATCTTTTCAATAAGAAGATGCAAGGGAAGGAACCGGACAAGAAGTTGCCTTTTCACGTATTTCCTTCCGCTTGCCTTTCCGGTAGCGCTGCATCAGGTAGAACAAGGAAACTGTAAACGCCGTACAGCAAACGATTCCCACCGTGCCCGCCATTGTATTGTAAAATTCGAGCCAGTCCAGATTCGGATTGAAACATTCTTTAAATACCAACACCAATACCGTTCCCGTATAGCCGATAGAATCAACCATTGCGATGAAGAAACCCACATTTCCCCTAATCCGGAAACAGGCTATAAAACGGTCGAAGAAAATTGTCTGAAAACTAAGATAGGAAAAGTAGAGGCAAAGGCTCTGAATAAACAACCACACCAACGGAGAAAGTTGCAAGCTATCGTAATTGAAAGCGACGAAACTGAGAGTTACCGCACCTGCAATGACCAGCGTCAGCAAGGTCGAAAGAACTTTGATATGACTTTTCACTAATGCAAGAGTGGCAAAAACAGCCAGAATAATCAACGTCACAACACCGTCTACTTTGGCAAATACCCAAGAAGAAAGACCGGCGGCATTCACATCTATGATCTTCACAAGAAAGTCTTCCTTGACATCTTGCAGGACAGTGAGAAAGAGATTGGCAAAGAAAAGTAACGTCAGCACAGGGGCAAAGTTGCGGAAAAGTTCCCAACGTTGTTGTCTGTCCAACGTGACACGCTCCACACGCAACGCTTTATCTTCGGCAGTCGGCTTGGGTAGGTGGTCGAGAATGTATCCCAGCCCCGCCAACAGAGGCAGCGCTACCGCACCAATCAACGCAGGCATCCAAAACTCGCTGACATTCAAGATATCGACTACGAAAAGCCCGATCGACTTTGCCGTACCACTACTCACCGCAATACTCAGCCCGAAAAGGGAAGCGAGTAAGTCCGTCACCCGCCGGCCTTCGAGGAAGCTGAAGATAACGCCCCACATACAACCCAACGATAGCCCGTTGAAGAACAACGCCAGCACATTGAACGGACGAGGCAGACATCCGAAAAGAACTAAAGAGAGCTCGGCAACCCCAATGGAGACAAGAATGAATTTCAGGCGGCCCTCTCTCTTCAGTTCAGAAATAAGTTTGATTCCGATAAACTTGGATACCATGTACCCGAATATCTGAATGATGCTTGTTGCCACTTTATAATCCATGCCGAACAGTTCCATGCCGTCGAATGTAGCAGCGGTGAATGGCTTGCGAAGCGCATACACCAGTGAGTAAGACAACAGCGCCGCACCTCCCGCATAGAAGATAAAAAGTAAATCAGAAAGTTTTTTTTGAGCCGAAGGCGACAGTTTTTCTTTGAAATTCATATAGCGTCATTTTTTTGTTTCCGGTGCAAATGTAGGACACCGGGACGAGTGAAAAAATGAATTTCAATGAATCATATCGTATATTTTTCTTTTCGGACAGAGTGAAATATTAATGTAATATTCATGCAACAAAATCATAATACATTAGTCATTCCTTTGCAACGAAATTCAATTTGCAACCTCAAGAATCATGGATGAACTGACCGATATTTACAAAAGAATAGAATACCTGCGCAACAATGGCGTAAAGATGAAAGAAATTGCCGACCGTGTAGATATGGCACCAAGCGTATTGTCCGCCTTATACTCCAGCGTACTGCCTGCCTACATCGACCTGCTGAAAACCCGCACACCGGACGAGGCATTGGACGACGCGCTGGCACTAGTGAACAATGTGTCGAAAAAACGCTTATTAAATAATGTAAGCTCGATGAGAATACTACTGCAGGAAATGGAACCGGAACAACAGAATGAAGCGGACAGCGGTAACTCATTCATCAAGCTGCTGGAAAAGGAAATGAAAGAATCCGTACAAGATGTTTTCAATTACAGCGGCACTTATCTCAGTTACAGTCTCTCCTCCTCTACGGACAGCCTGAAAATCGAACCTTACATGATTTGCGCTTCCGAAAACAGTGAATATGTGAAAATGGGCATGATAAACGCTTATAAATCTGTTCATTGGGGAAGTGGAATTATCAGTAATCACCAAAACTCATACCTGATGTTCAACGAACGGGATCTGCCCCAGTTTGCTTTGGTCACCATTTACCTGCAACTGCCGCATTACGAATTTCCCACTATGCTGAAAGGGCTGTACCTTTGTCTGGACTATAACCACAACCCCATTGCCCGACGCATCGTATTAGTGAAACAGTCGGACAGCACGGACATCCGGACTTTCTTGGAAATGGAGAGCAAACTGGTCCCGAAAGCGGAACTGACACCGGAACTGGAGGCATATTATAATTATACCTGCCGGGAAGGAGATTACATCAAAACGTGTACTGTTCCCTCCCCAAAACTGGACGAAACTGACTTGGAGCGGGAAAAGAAAATGTTAACGATTTAACAGTCATGACTGATTACAAACGGAAGAAAAAGAGGAAACGCCGTTTCTTGTATGCAGACCAGGGCATTTCTGCATGCAAGAACGGCGTTTTAACACAATGTTAAAACGCCGTTCTTGCATCACAGGAATCACGTATTCCATTTCATTGAATATCAACACAATGCAGCATACTCATGCGCTAACATCCACACCAAATACCGATCATCCCGTTTTAATGAGATTGCCAATCTGACAACTACCGTGTCAGAGTAGAGTTTAGAAGAAAAACCTCAAAATATCATTAAAGTTTGCCCAAATAAGCAGACCGAAAAGTAAAATCATACCGGTCATCTGGGCATACTCCATAAACTTGTCACTCGGTTTGCGGCGGGCTATCATCTCGTAAATAAGGAAAAGAACATGGCCACCGTCCAACGCAGGGATAGGCAGAATATTCATGAAAGCAAGGATGATAGACAGGAAAGCTGTCATGTACCAGAACTGGTGCCAGTCCCACGTAGCCGGGAAGATACTGCCGATCGTTCCGAAACCGCCCAACTGCTTCGCTCCTTCTTTAGAGAACAGGTATTTCATATTGCCCACATAGCCTTTCAGCGTTTTCACACCAAGAGAGACGCCTGCAGGGAAAGACTCCAGGAAGGCATATTGCTTTTTCACCATTGGAAGAAGGCGGTCGGTGACAAGGCAGGCGGTTACTCCCATTAGATAGGCAGAATCGACACGCATACTCAATGTATCCGTCACGCCGCCACGCACATAAGCCAAGGTGATGAAGCGGGGGTCTATGCTGTCTTTAAGGAGAGTCGCAGCATTCTTTTTACGCTCCGCCATGGCTTGTTTGAAATCGGAGAAAGAAATCGGAGTTCCATTCAAGGCGATAATACTATCCCCCGGCTGGATACCGGCTTGCGCGGCAGGCGAGTTCACCATTACACTGTCTACGACATACGGGAAACGGAAAGAAGCGAAGCGGATACTGTCCGCCAACAGACGTTGCATCATATCATCGGGAATATAAACGGAAGCCTTTGCACCGTCACGCAACACACTGACTTCGCGTGCATCGGCAATCTGGCTCAACATATCACCGTCATAACGTTCGAAAGGAACACCGTCGGCAGAGAGCAACACGTCTCCGTCTTTGAAACCTACGGACTTGGCTGTTTCGTTAAAATCCATACCGAGGGGAGCTTCCTGTACTTTTATATATTGGTCGCCCCACGCGAAAAGAATCATTGAGTAGATGAACAACGCCAACAGGAAATTGAACAACACACCGCCCACCATGATCAGCAGACGTTGCCAGGCCGGCTTGGAACGGAACTCCCACGGCTGTTCGGGTTGTTTCATCTGTTCGGTATCCATTGATTCGTCAATCATACCGGCTATCTTGACATAGCCACCCAACGGCAACCACCCGACAGCATATTCTGTTTCGCTTTTCTTTGGTTTGAACTTGAACAAAGTGAACCAAGGGTCGAAGAATAAGCAGAATTTTTCCACCCGCACTTTGAACAAACGGGCAAATAAGAAATGCCCGCCTTCATGAATGATGACGAGCAACGAAAGGCTCATTATCAATTGCAGGGCACGAATCAAAAATGTTTCCATGTTTATTATTTACAAATTACTAATTACAAATTATTTCTGAGGATTTTGCCGGCGCACAAGCTCAGAAGCGATTCTTCTTGCTTCTTCGTCGGTCGCTACATAGTCCTCATAACTCGGATTCGCCACGAAAGCGGCTTGCTCCATTGTTTTCTCTATCACATCACTCATGCCGAGAAAGCTGATGCCGTCTTTCAGGAAAGAGGCGACCACCACCTCGTTGGCAGCATTGACAATACAAGGCATATTTCCGCCCCGATACATCGCTTCGTAAGCCAGAGAGAGGTTGCGGAAACGCTTCGTGTCGGGTTGTTCGAAAGTCAGGTTGGTACATTTTGCAAAGTCGAGCCGTTCAAAAGAAGCGCTGATACGGTCGGGATAAGAGAACGCGTACTGAATGGGCAAACGCATATCCGGCATACCGAGCTGCGCCTTCACGGCACCGTCCTCAAACTGGACCATTGAATGAATGACCGACTGCGGATGTACGACCACTTCTATCTGGCCGGGCTGAACGCCAAACAACCACTTGGCTTCAATTACTTCAAAGCCTTTGTTCATCATGGAAGCAGAATCAATCGTTATCTTTGCGCCCATTTCCCAATTAGGATGTTTCAGGGCTTGTGTCTTGGTCACGGTTTTCAGTTGTTCCAACGTATACGTGCGAAAAGGACCGCCCGAAGCTGTCAGAATCACTTTTTCAATCGGATTGCCTACTTCTCCCGCTAAACACTGAAAGACGGCCGAGTGTTCAGAATCTACCGGCAAAATCGGGGTGCGGTATTGCTGTGCCAACTGGTTTATCAACTCACCCGCCACGACCAGCGTCTCTTTATTGGCGAGAGCAATAGCCTTGCGGGCACGGATAGCGTTCATGGTCGGTTTCAACCCGGCATATCCGACCATGGCAGTAAGCACCATGTCAATCGGTCCGGCTTCCACAATCTGGCAAATAGCATCAGTACCTGCATACACTTTAATAGGCAGGTCGCTCAATGCTTCCTTCAGTTCGGCATACTTTGCTTCGTTGGCAATCACAACGACTTCCGGCTGGAATTTTCTTGCCTGCGCAATCAACAGTTCCACCCGGTTGTTGGCTGTCAGGGCATAAGGCTCGTACAGGTCCGGGTGTTCTTCAATCACCTGCAATGCCTGTGTGCCGATAGAACCGGTAGAGCCCAGAATAGCTATTTGTTTCTTCTTTTTATTATTCTCTATACTCATCATTAAAATACAATGTATTTCTCCGGATTAATGGGATGTCCCTTATACCAAAGTTCGAAATGCAGGTGCGGACCGGTGCTAAGTGTGCCGCTATTGCCCACCAAAGCAATGGCTTCGCCGCCTTTCACACGTTCGCCCTCTTTCTTCAGCAGGGAACCACAATGTTTGTAAATCGAAATCAAATCCTGATTATGCTGTACACCTATCAGATAGCCTGTTTCGGCGGTATAAGTGCTTAGAATAACCGTTCCGTCCATAGTAGCCAACACACTTTCATTGGGATTGGCGGCTATATCGGTTCCAAAATGTTTCTTTTCCGCATTGAAATGGTCGGAAACCATTCCGCGTGTGGGACGATATAAAATCAGTCCGTTCACATCCGGTTGGGAAGTGACCGTGGTAAGGTTATATTTTTCATTCTCTTCGTACTGACGGCGGAATTCTTCTTCGCGTTTCGTGCGTTCCATTAGTGTGTCTTCACGGGCGGCGGTCAGCGAGTCGAGCGTCTGCACGCTGTCTATCGCCACTTTTCCACTGAAAATATCCTGAATATTCATAATGTAGAGGTTCTGCTTGTTGAGTATCTGTTGCAGGGAGTCTACCCGTAAGGCATTGTCCACAATCTGCGTGCGGACCTCACTGTTCATATATCCCGGAAGATAATTCCGCAAAGGGGTGAAAGCAATGATGCAGGCCGCAATCAGGAAAAGCACCGCCAGCACACTAAGCAGCACCGAAAGGCCATTCAGTTTTGACACACGAAGCCCTACAATTTCTTCAAGTGTATTCTCATTAACAACCGTTAGTTTATACTTGAACTTGAAATTTTTCCAGAAAGCTCTGCTTCGTCTTTTCTTCGGCATTTCGTTTATTCTAAATTATAAGCGATTACGCTTTAGTACTTTAACTTTATTCTGATTACTTATTCTTCCTCCTCCAGTTCGTCCAAATTCAACAAACCTTCGGGAAGTTCCACTGTGATGAGTTTCTGTTGCTGGTCTATCCCCCGGATAAATTCTTCCTGCGCGGGAACAAGCAATTCTTCCCCTTCTCTTTCAACGATAAAAAGCGTGTTAACCGTGGCGGTATCCACATCTACCACTTCTCCCAACATCCCGTGGTGCACGTCTTCCATACGGAAACCGACAAAAAATTCCCACGACAATTCTCCTTCACCGGCTTCTTCCGCATGCTTCACCGGAAAGTAAACCTCGACGTTGGTAAACATACGGGCACGTTCGGCCGTGTCCACCCCTTCGAGCTTCACCAAAGCGGTGGAATCCGAACGGAAACGGTATTCCTCCATAAAGAAAGGAACGAAAATCCCGTCGAGCAGGCATACCAGATAATCACAGTCCACCCGGTCGAAAATATCGTCCGTGAAGGTAAACTGCAACTCGCCGTGTATGCCGTGCGGCTTGTTGAATAGTCCTATTTTATATACTTCTTCTTTCTTTATCATATTCGAGTGATTCTGGCTCCGATAGCGTTCAGGCGTCCTTCTATGTTTTGATAACCACGGTCTATCTGCTCGATATTACTGATCGTACTGGTTCCTTCCGCACTCATGGCGGCTATCAGCAGGGCGATACCGGCACGGATATCCGGAGAGGTGAGGCGTGCGCCGCGCAACTTGAACCCATGGTTATGTCCGATAACTACGGCACGATGCGGGTCGCAAAGAATGATCTGCGCACCCATGTCGATCAGTTTGTCCACAAAGAACAGACGGCTTTCGAACATCTTCTGATGAATAAGCACGCTCCCTTTGGCTTGCGTGGCAACGACAAGCATTACGCTGAGCAAGTCGGGAGTCAGTCCCGGCCACGGTGCGTCGGCTATCGTCATGATAGAGCCGTCAATGAAAGATTCTATCTCGTAGACCTCCTGTGCGGGAACGTAAATATCGTCTCCCCTCTGCTCGAGCTTAATGCCCAGACGACGGAAACTCTCGGGAATAATGCCCAGATTTTCGTAGGAGACGTTTTTAATGGTTATTTCGCTTTTGGTCATCGCTGCCATACCAATAAAGCTACCGACTTCAATCATATCGGGCAATACGGTGTGCTGTGTGCCGTGCAGTTCTTCCACGCCTTCAATCGTCAGAAGGTTGGAAGCTATACCGCTGATCCGGGCACCCATGCGGTTCAGCATCCGGCACAGTTGTTGCAGGTAAGGCTCGCAGGCAGCGTTGTAAATAGTGGTAGTTCCTTTGGCTAGTACGGCTGCCATTACAATGTTCGCCGTTCCGGTGACGGAGGCTTCGTCCAGCAGCATATAATTGCCTTGCAACCTGTCGGCGGTGATTTCGTAAATGCCGCGTCCTTCGTCATAACGGAAGTCCGCACCCAAGTTCTGAATGCCCAAAAAGTGAGTATCCAGACGGCGTCGGCCGATTTTATCTCCGCCCGGTTTCGATATTAACGCTTTTCCGAAACGGGCAACCATGGGGCCGATCAACATCACTGAGCCACGGAGGCTGGAACATTTCTTCAGAAATTCGTCGCTTTCCAGGTAAGCCAGATCGACGTTTTCTGCTTTAAAGCTATATGAGTCAATGCCTTTCTTTGAAACCGTCACACCCATTTCCCGCATCAGCTGGATCAGGTTGTTGACATCCAAGATGTCAGGTATGTTGTCCACCGTCACTTCTTCGGCAGTCAGCAACGTGGCGCAGATTATCTGCAAAACTTCGTTTTTGGCGCCTTGCGGATGAATTTCCCCGCTTAGCCGATGTCCTCCTTCGATTACAAATGAAGCCATTGATTGAATTTTAATTGTTTACGATTCCAAAAAAGAGAATTATCTGTCCTGGTTATTCTGACGGTAGTTTCTCCGCTGGTTATTCTGACGATTGTTAGTATAGTTCGTCTTCGGACGGTAATTCTGGTTGAGACGTTCTGCCATTAGACGGACAATATCATCAGTCATCTGGAGCTTTCCGTCGGAAAGTTCGTACAGGTCTTCGGCAATTTTCTTATCGTCCACCGTGTCCTTGTTCCACGCCATGTAGTCTTTCTTCATGTGGTTGCAGATCAAAGCAATCAAGTTGCGTTTTTCGTTTCCTTCGGGAAACTCGATCGCTTTCTTAATCAGCACTTCCAGTGTATGTCCGTAGTGACGGTAACGCATACGGGTAGTGTTGTAAGGGATATGATCCGGACGGGTGACGAGGTTGTCCTTGCGGATGATCTCGTAAGGATAGTCAATATCGAGTTCAAAACCGGACATAATAGCGAGGTGATCCCACAACTTATGCTTGAAATCGGGTACATCACGCAGGTGGGGAAACATATTCCCCATTATATTGATAATGGTGTTGGCACAACGCTGACGCTCTGCACGATCTTGAATGGTCAACGCATAATCTACCATGTTCTGAATACTCCGCCCATATTCGGGAAGCGGCATTCTTTTCTGTTGGGTATTGTATTGCATCTCTTTACTGGATAAATCTTTAATGGATAATGTATATTTATTCATAACGGACACGGCTTATAATAGTTTCTTCGGCATGGAAGCTACGAATTCTTTCAGGTAGAAAGGTTCGAAATAAGCCACGTCTTTATAATCTTCTGTCGCCACCGCTTTCTCTGCCAACGGGAACATCATCTTCGCCAACGGGTGAATGCCGTCGATGAAATGTGCGTTGGGATGCGTGATTTTCTCACGGCATTTGGCGGCTCCGTTTCCGAAAAAGTAAACCGGGTGCTCATTCAGATATTCCAGATAGGAATTTTCGTCCACAATATCTGCGGCAATAGCCCGCTTCACGTTCAGGGCGCGGTCATAAACGGCTGCATATACTTCCATGCGGCGTGCGTCAATCATCGGGCAGAGCAATGCGTCTTCCGGCAAATCATGGTGCAACAACACAGGAACACTTAAAACCTCCGGTGTAGGGATAGCGATCAACGGGATATTCCGCCCGTAACAAACACCTTTTGCCATTGACACTCCTATCCGAAGTCCGGTGTACGAACCCGGTCCGCAGCTTACCGCAACAGCGTCCAACGGTATGGCATGACTATCAATGAACGACAACGCTTCATCTACAAAAACTCCTAACGACACGGCGTGTGAAGGGCCTTTCAAGTCTTCTTTCACAAAAATCGTCTGTCCGTCTTGACTGGCCGCTACCGAGCAAACAGAGGTAGAGGTTTCAATATTCAGTATACACGACATAAAAATCAGCTTATTAAATTGTCGCAAATTTACATGATTTGTCGGAAACTACCTAATATTTGCGTAGATATTCTCAGAAGGGGTATAAGAGCACTTCTAATCTATACAAAGTATCATATTCAGTCCAAAAGGACGGATTTGAAGCACCAAATGAAAGAACCGATTCAAAGAATGAGGTGATGACAAGACAAGTCTTTATCAATAAAATTGTAAAACTAATTTCAATATTCATCAGTTAAAAAGTGAGAGGCTGACTAATAGTTATTTGATAGTACACATAAACCAAAAGCAGGTTAAATTGCCGACAGGAGTAAAAGTATGTCCCGAACATTGAGATAAAAAAAATGCCGAAGAAAAAGAAATATCTATCTTTTCTTCGGCATAAGTCCAACAGGTAAAAGAATCTTTATTCAAGATCCCTTACGCAACGCACGTATCCTTTTTTGTTATTGACAAGCCTGTCTTTATCGCCTCCCCACTGCGTGTCCACAGTCGTGACGAATCTAAGATAACCATCAAAATACATCTGATAGCCGGCACTAAATGATCTTCCTCCGTTCATATCCCGTTTAGAAAATCCTGTCCGAGAATGGATTACCTGTCCATCTTTCATATTCAAAGAAGATAAATTTCCACCAAAGTCATAGACTTTAGGTTTCTCCCGGTCATCCCAGTCAAACAAACTGCCGGCCATTATCATCAGTTCAGCCTCATTAGGCAAGCGCCATGTCCCCAAATCACTCTTATCCGGTTTCTGATAATAATAAGCACACGGAGAGTTTCCTTTCTCTATATCGCTCATCAAGGTAGTCCAGGTTTCGTAGTAGTATTCACTGCTCCTGTTAGGATTCTTCAAATCCTTCGGCTTGTCTATCGTATTCGCAATATATTGGGCAACTTCGAACCCTTTGTGATAAATCGTATTAATCTGTGAAGTCTCATTATGTGCCGGAAGTTCATAAATAGCTCTTGAGGCCCTGGTAGTATTAGCAGGTAAATTGTCAGCCCTGAAAATCAGATACTCATGCTCTGTCCATTTGTTGACCAGTGCCTTGCTGAGTTCCTTAGCTATTTCATCAAGATGATAACTATGATCCTCCGAGGTTTCCAAGATTCCCAAATCCCTGATCAGTCTCACATCCGAAAAAGGAGTTCTTTCTCCGGGACTTGCCGTTTTCTGGTAATCAAAATTATATAAAGGGGTCATACTATGCGATTCTTCTACAAAGATAATGGCATTAGGGCTGTTCAATGTCAAGTTGGTACTTCCCATGAAAGCTCTTGAGGTAAATAATGCTGTAGCATTATCCGACGGAGCGTGCCCAACAAGCCTGCTCTTTAACGGCAATGCCCGCTCTGCTACATACAACATGTTTGTTTCACAAATAGAAGGAATATACCATTGCATTTCATTTGCCTGCATCTGTCCGTCACGGTTGTTGTCCCTGTTTCTCAGGAACGGGGTGAAGCAGGCGTATGTAGCATGATAATTCTTCATAGCTGCGTTCGTGTGATCCTTGCTTAGTGTCAACTTCGCATTATTGACTTTTGTCATAACTTGCCATAAAGTTTTCTCTTTTTGTCTAAACATCGGATCAGGCATTATATTATCGGTTTCATCTAATCCTCCGGCACGTCTGCTCATCAAAGACCATGTGTTTGCCCAACCATTGGAATAGTATTTATTATAAAAAGCATCCGCTTCACTGGGACCTCTTACAGACCAATCCAAATCAGGGGTTTCATTCACATTCTCCACTCCCCAAACGCGCATACCGTCAGGACTGTTGACAAACACCGTTTTTATGGACATCTGCCGAATGGTTACAATAGCTTGATGATAACGTGACTGTCCGTCAGGAGAAATTTCATGCGACGTGTTCACCAGCAAATCAAACGTACGATCCGGGGAGTTGGCAAAGGTTTTCCACAAATTTTTATCCTTGGGAGTGTTCTCCTGCATAGGATTTTGTTCGTAGAAATATTCATTGGCATAAACAGTTACTTTACAAAGTCCCGAAGCCGCATTGAATACATAATCAGGTTCATTCATCAGCCTGTAAAGGAACTGCTCCAGCGAAAGCAGATTGGCACCCGTATCGGAGAAATATTGCATATCCTCGTTTCCATTGTCGGCCAGAGTGCTTGGATGGATATAGAATTTGAGCCAGTTCGTATCAGCCTTTTTTTCTTTAGAAGGAATATAATTGTTATTCTTCAACTGTTCCAATTCCGCTTTCGTATAAGAGATAATCTTATCACAGAACGGTGTGCGTATGGCAAAAGAAATCATGGCATCATCTTTCAGAGTACCGTCCGGATTGAAGATAGCAAGTTCATCTTTCTTAAAACGCATCAGTCCCTGTTCATAATGACAGTCAAAATTGAATGACCGGTGTGCGTCATACACCAGCCCCTCTACTCCGGGAGCGGGTTCCTCCTCTTTCGCCTTGTCCGATTTTGCTTCTACAACCAGATCATTCATGCCTTTAATGGTCACATTATAGGTATAATGTACGTTACGTTCTATATCATAATCATTGGCCGGATCGTTTTCCGCCGTATATCCCAGATAAATGCGGTAGGTCACCCTTCCGAAACGCTCGGTAGGAGTATCACCGGTTGCAAGATTCTGACGTAACTCACCTGTAAATTCAATATAGGGAGCCAGATCCGGGGCATATTCCGTCTCACCGTTTTGCAGATTAGGTTTGTCAGTTGCACCTGCAACGGGAGACTTCAGTTGCTTCTGTCTCAGATCATATCCCTTCCTTTCCACATTATAACCGGGGGAAGCCGGAGAAATAGCCTTCTTCGCGATCTTTCGGTTTTCGGGCATATAGAATGAAGTGGTAATATTGTCGGCATCACCCTCGAACTGGAAATATTCCGAAACCCAGTATGATTTTTTGTCCACCCCGTCAGCATCCCATGAAGCAGTCTGATCGGTTCCTTTTGCATGTTCCGCAATGAAGGTCGATCCCGGCACATTACCAAGACGATACGTTCCAGGCTCAAAAGTGAGTCCGGCAATTGTTTGCAGGTTCAATGTGATTTTGGCTTCCGAGCGTTTCAAGGAGACTTCGATTTGTTTTGTAGCGGTAGAAACCGTTACTGTTTGGGTTAGCGACATCAAAAAGTTACCATTCGGACGAAACAGGGTATGAACAGTCATGGCCGCTCTTACTTTTTCCAGGTCTGAATATTTTGAAATCCCGTTTAATACTTCAGGCTCCACATGAAACAACCCGTCAGCATCCGATTTATAGTTCGCCAGAAGAAACAGTGTCTTTTTCCCTGTGGTAAGACTGATATTTTTCAACAATCCCATGCTGGTGGGCGCATCTGCATCCACTTCACCTGTGGATGTTGTAAGATCAGTTGCAGCCTGAATAAGGTCGGCTCTTGAATACTCACGTGAGCATTCCACGTTACCGGAAGAATTGAAAACCCACAGATAAAGGTTATAGATTTTTCTCTCTTCACTTTCCAGTAAGGCGGAACGTGTCTTGGCCGTATTAGCTGCCGTACCGACACTTATATCCACCGTCGTGGGAACTCCCTCCGTGACACCGCTCCCTTGAAAGATTTCTTCATCCGTACAGGATGCAAAGAGGGGTAGTAACAGCAGAATAAAATAAGTTATTTTCAGCTTGTATCGTTTCATAAATAATAAAAATTATCGTAATAAATTCTCGTATACATCATTGGAATGGAGGAAGGTCTACCTCTTTACTATTCCAAGGCTCAACCCGGTAAATAATCTCTTTATCTGAAGATTCCGGCAGGACTATGAATACTTTATAATCCCGATTCGGATAAATAGGACCGGAATATACTCCGGGAGAAGTCTCCTCACCAACATCAAGCAGGAAAGTCCTCGTTTTTGTTTGTGATTCATCTCCTCCTGTAAAATAATCCAATGTCAACTGTATTTTCGGGTGATTTTGCTTTTTCTGCCAGGAATTACTTTCCGGAATATAAGGGGCCAGATACTGGGGCACAACAAACTGTTCGTATAATCGAGCTTCCATTGCCACATAATCAATCTCTCCCTCGGCAGTAAGGGGAGCCTCGTATACAGTCAATTGTGCTCCTTCATTTTTTACCCCATAAGAATATGTACCTGTATGTTCCATAGCCTTTCCTGTTCCTGGTGTGGAGGCAACCAGCTGAGTTTTCTCGGAATCATTTTCCCTGAAAGAGGGAGACATCAATACAGGAAAGTTCAAAAAGGAAATCCTTTGGTAATTATACGTAACCTGACCGTAACGGGGTGCGCTTGCCAGATATACTCTGATACGGGCAAAATCACGGAATAGGGGAACTGTTATCTCTTGCGCCAGCTTTCCTGATGCAGGCAGAACAGATGCCACCGTTTTCCCCGAAAGCAAACTCAAATGTAGTCTGTTAGACACGCCGGGCAAATCTGCCCAAGCGACAACAGAAGTTCCTTTCCAGTCAATAATCTTTTCATCTGCTGGAGAAGGAGTTACACCGTCATAAGGATTATTCACAGGTAATCCCAAACTTCCATCCTGCTGTTCCTTAATAATAGCAGGAAAAGCAGCACCTGCAAATTCCTCTTTGGAGATTTCCTCCGTACCAGCTCCCAGGAAGTCCCATGGAATCTTATTCTGAAGATTGCCTTCAGGAGTATAATAAGGTAGATCCTTTCCTGTCTGGTTAGGAGCATACAATGCATAAAACTCGGTTTCCCCCTTAGGAATACGTATATTGATCTGATATTGTCCGTCCACCCCGGTTGAATTGAAGGGAAGCAGTTGATTATACACATACCGATTCAAATCTCTGTTAAAGATCATAAGTGCTATCCTTGGCTGGGCGGGAGCCTGAGGAAACAGAGTACCGGTCTTAAACCACTGAGAAGGATCAGAGGAAAATACATCCAGCAGATCGCTGTCACCGGTTTCAACACCTCTGGTTGTAAGATTTAGTCTGACAGTCACAGCATCCTCATCGAAAAACTGTTCCGAAACAGTATCTTCATTTCGGCAGGATACCGAAATAAAGCAAAGGACCAGTGACATCGTTATCATAGAGTACCTCACAGCCTTCATCATACGAATATATTTAATATTTTTCAACATAACATTAATCAATCAGTTATAGGAACCACATCAACAGCTTCCCATGGTTTTACACTTATACTCAGTGAGAGGGGATTCTGGCGGAAAAACAGTGGAAGAACCGCTTCTTGCCGTCCCGTTATCCGTATCTGCTCGGGATATTGTGCGATATATTGTGCCACATTTACAGTACAAAGAACCTTGTCACCCTGCATAAGACGGATCATTAGCGGGTCCTTGTCATCAAAGCGCAGGGTATTGAAGTCAAGCACGAAGCGATCATTCTCCTCGCCTGCGATAAACGGAAGGTCAAAAGAAGTTTCACCAGCCCGCTGTCCGGAAAGATAGAAACGTGCGGAAAGTGATTCCATTGTCAGGCGAAAACCTGCCTCCTTGTTCTGCTCAAACCAGGTCTGCGAATTGTTATCATCATCAGAAAGGACTACCGCATGGATTTTCACATGCTGGGAATAAAGGCGAACTACGTCACGGGACTCGTTCATAACTTTAGATGTAATAGCTGTTTCTCCCAGGTATAACCTGTCAAACGTACCGGATGCTCGTCCGTCCTTTTCCATTAGTTCGGGGCGGGAAACCGACGAACCTTTGTAGCTATCCTCTTTACCGATAATCGTTTCTGTCAAAGCGTTGCCTACGGCCACCACTTTATAATCCCCTTCCGGAAGCGTGACCTCCAGTGGTGAAAGCAGCCGTTCTCTCTCCAGATGATGCTTTTCTATAAGAACTTCGCCTTTGGCATCAAAAATAAAGACATCAATACCATCCACATATTCCTGTAAATGTTCCTGATTGTCATCAGCCAGATAAGAAAAGACAATCGTGTTGCCAAGACAGCCGCTCAAATCGTCATATACCCGATCACAGGCGGTCACGAGGTATAAAGTGAGTAGCAGCCCCAGCCAAGTGGGTATGTATCTTATGTTCATACTTTATACTAATTATTATAAATCAATGCAGATAACTTCCCCGGAAGAGATAACGTATACTTCTCCCGGGAATAATAAAAAAGGGAGGAGATAACCTTTCCCCTCCCCAAAAGTCAGGCGGATTCCGGTATTGACCTGTCAGAGCCAACACGGGAGAACCGCTCCGGCAAGTGACTATTACTCTCCTATCTGTTAAAGGATAGGGAAGACGTTCACAGCAGTCCAAGCTTGTACTTGAACACGAACAATAACATTCACATTTTCATCTTCCAAATCTTCCTGACCACCCGGTTCTGGAGTCACTCCTTCCGGAATAGTCGGATCTGTATCCACCAGGATACCCTGTCCGTTGTTCAATGTGCTAAGATTCAGATTGATCAGGTAACCACCCTTACCGGCCGGAACATCAGTCGTACCGTCTGTTGCACCTTCTGTCTTTGCATAACCGGATATAACTACAAAACGTCTGTCTACAGATACGCCTGCATCACCTGTTTTGAAAACGAAAGCGAGTTTTGGAGCATTGTTAGTCTTTCCGTAACCGGTAATTCCATTTGAGAAGAAGTTAAATGCCGCAGCTTTTTTACCTGCTCCGAAATCAAAAGCAGTTGCTGTAAAGTAGGAAGATACATCGGACAGGTCTGTCTTGCCATCAGGTTTGAATGTTCCATTGGTAAAATCATATCTGTCACCTGCATAAGTCTTGGCCCAGAACCAGTTTGCTTCTTCTTCTACTGTAAGTGCAGGAATAGAAAGTGTTCTGCTGAAACGGTTCATCAGGATACCCTGATTTGCAGAGGTCACGTCAACAACCTGCAACCATTTGCTCAAAGCGGCTTTCTTGCTAAGGTCAGACTTACCATCCCACACTTCGTTATTGAAGCCATCGGCAGCAGCCTTGAAAGCCGTCCATGCATCAGCACTGGTTTTTCCGTTGTTTTCAGCCTTACCCAGCCATGTCTTGCACCACTGTTCCGCCTCGGCCTTTTTTCCGTCTTTCCAAGTAACTTTGATAAATTTGGTTCCAGTCACTTGGAAACGGTTCATACTGGCAGCCAAGGTGAGTTCCGCTTTCTTGACGGTACGCTTATCCTGTTGGGGATCAACGCCATAAGATTCGGCACCAACAGTGGTAAGTTCTTTGGAACCTGCATAGATCACTTCATTAATTTTAGCCTTCAACAGTTGTTTGCTAACATCAGACACGGGCTTGTTCTCAACCAATGCACCTTGAGGGTTTGCAATAACAAGAGCTTTTGTTGCGCCTTTGTCCACGTTAAGGAATTTATAACCTCCTGTCGCTTCACCAGCTCCCACGGCGGTAGATGAAGTCAACTTAGTAAAATCATCAGACCCCTTCGTAAACTCCTTCGCAAAGACAATATCATCTCCCTTTAACAAGTACACATGCAGTTTTTCAACCGTTGCCGGATCACCATTGTTGGCAGTGTTCTGCAAATCGCCCATGGCGGCACGTGTACCGGGACCGGGCAATGCTACTGACATCATCACATCAACCGGCTGATTAGCACCCTCCGGTACAACCAGATTTTCTTCATTGTTACATGCAGCAAACAACGCCAGCGAAGCCACTGCAAAATACTTCATCACTTTCATAATTTGAATTGTTTTAAATTGAAATTACTAATACAATATATAACTGAGTTACATCCGCAACCCACGATTTATTCATTTACCCTTACAGCCTTGAATGCTTTCGCACGGTTACATCCCCGAGCCGCTGCCTCTTCCAACAGTTTCTCTGCCTTCCTCCAATCACCTTTCATATCATAGGCAATTGCCATTGGGAACAGGACACGACTGTCTTCTCTTACCACTTCCAATACCTGCAACGCACCGTCCGCATCCTTGCCATATTTCAACAAGGCATTGGCATAATTCAAAACCGCCACAATGTCCCCCGGAAACTGCTCGTATGCCTTCTTATATACCGGCAGAGGATTCTCCCCCCGGGAAGCATACAATCCAGCCAGCTGGTACATTTCGTACAGGCTAAGACATTCAGGCTTGGTCTCAAAAACTCCGGGGAGTTCCTCCGACGTATAAGGCCTTACATCAAAGCTGAGACTGAATGTTGTACGCCGCAGAGCCGGGTAAAACTCTTCCAAAAGAATATGGTAAGTCTTATCATTATCTAACTCACGGATAGCCGACTCACGTTCCGTATCATTTGAGTTATGTTCAATGATAAAAAGGATTTTGTCCTTATTGGAAAGAGTGGAACCACTGACTGCTGCCTTAAGACCTTCCCAGTCTTCCCCAACCCCTTCGGTACGATAAACCGGTGCTTTCTTGAGGGCGGGATATTGACTGGAAATATAATTTGAAAGGGTTTGAGTCCGTCTTTGCGCAAGGGATTTGTTATAATTAAAATCTCCTTCGGGAGAAGCGTAACCTTTTATATACACATCCTTTAGCTCCGCCCCTTTAATCAATAAGTTTTCAGATACAAATTGGCCGAGTCCGGCAAGCTCCTGACGGTTATCCGCAAAGGTCTTGCGAAGATCGTGTTGTGCCACGGGAAAAGTCACTTTACAATCAAAAGAATCCTTGTAGCACTTGACCAGCACCTTTTCCGGTTCGATAAAATCGTAGGCATAATCTTTCGCTCCAAAGAGCGGAATACCGGCTTGCAATGCAATACCATCGTTTTTACTCATACCACATTCGGCACAACCATATAACTTTTCATCCACAACAAGATGACCATCTGCCATCCAACTTTCAAAAGGGAAACTGCTTTTGAATGTCAAGGGTGTTTCTTTCAGCTCCTTGACGGAATGCACCTCACCGTAGCCAAGCTGGTCACTCTTCACATTATGCAGGGTCTTGCGACGTTTAACAACCTTATACCTCCTTCGGCCGGAAATGCATACAGGTTCCAGTTCCACACTTTTTTTTCCATCCACTGAAACAAAACGGGGAGAAATATACATCATTTGCTGGCTTTTCAACTTTTCGACAAGCCCTATCGAAAATTCTATATCCAATTTATCCCCGTCCGCGCTTCTCTCTACACGGCTTCCGGAATAATCCCCGTGCAGACCATTAGCTGACGATAAAGTTTCCTGGGCAAAAACCAACATGGGAAACATTCCCAGGCAGCCCATAATAAAAATTTGTTTCTTATAATATTGTAACGGTTTCATGATATACTTTTTTGCATAAAAAATAAAAAATCCGGGTACGTAAGAAGACTATTTCAACATATAAATAATGGAAATCGCCGCTCTGGTGGGACCGATATAATCAGCATCCCCCTTCCCCTCCTTTTTTCCGCAGGTAGTACACTTGTACTTATCATAACGGGTATGTACATAACCGATGCCCAAGGAGGCCTCTATATTGAAACGATTGGAAACGACCCACTGATAGCCGGCACTCAGACCACCACCCCAAAAATATCCTTCATAACGGTGCTCCTTCATTTTCCCGTCTCCCTTTTGAAGAACAAAAGGTACATCAATGCCACCGATGTTCATCTGCCCTCCATGCGCGTGTAACCCGAAGAACCAACCATTGAAAACATCACACGTCCAGTAACGTAGTTCAGGCTGTACCAACCAGTGACTAGCCTTCTTTGTTTTATACCGGGAGGAGGTAGCATCCTGCGTGTAGAAAAAGAAATTCATCCCCACTTGGGTGTCAAGCGTCCATTTCCGCCCCATTGAAAACTCAAGAGAAAGATTCGGAGTCTTCAGGGCATCATACGCCAAATTATTTTTTATTGCCACCTTCTGTGCAAAAGAATGGGTGCAAAAAAATAAAAAGAAAAGAAAAATAGTCCTCTTCATACTAAAGATTTTTATCATTATTATTAATACTCTGTTTCTCGTTTTTTTGATGTTGCAAAAGTACTGCGCTGCTATCGCATTGGCATTATACAAAAAAGACAGAAATTAACAGATGCATGACTATTTTAGAAAAAATGTCATTATTGTGTAAATGTATCATACTCACAGAACCCAATGTGAAGTCAAAAAAGCCGGTCAATCAAATGTAAAGCAATGCAAAATATCTATTCTATATAAGAATATAACGAAACAGATAACAAGTATCTTTACTCGTCAAAATATCTTTATCTTTTAAGATTAGATATAAATCTTCACAGGACCGCTTGCCTACACCATGTAATTTGCCCAATGCGTCAAAACCATTTTTCTTGATAAACCGCAACAGGTCCTCCAACAGATAGATATTATACCTCCTAAGGTTCCGTAAGATTCTCGGTTGTATCTCCAAATATTCCAAAGGAGTGGAAAGTTTATCCACACATTCCGCAGGTATATCATATTCTTTGAGTGGAACAAAGACTTTAAATTGTCCGCAAACAACATTGTTCCTGTGTAAAACAGCCTTATAGTTTCTATACCGGAGATGGACTGATTGAAGCCTTTGCTGTTCTTGAACCAGACTTTCCCAACAACGACTTACTTCCCTTACGCCTTCCTCATACATGAAAATTAATTCTCGTATGGAAAGATTATACCTGTAGGACAGATCGGATATATCAGTCCCTGTCATCAGGGAATAAAAAATATCCTGCCTCTTTTCATCCCTTACATACATGGACATCATTTTGACAAGATCCTTATAAAGACGGAAACAATATACCGACAAGCCATGTGCACGAAGAGAAATAAAAGTCTTTTCCTTCTTGCTTACTTTTTGAATAGAAGATTCCATATTGCTTAATATTGTATTAAAAAAGACAGGTATTTATCATACGGTCAAATTTTATCTTTTTTGCTTTCGCTCCGCAATTCTGTCGGAGTTAGCCCAAACAGTCTTTTACAATAGCAGGTGAGATGGGCGGGAGAACTAAATCCAAATTCCATGGCTATTTCCCGGAAAGCAACATCCGGATCACAGACTTTCTCACGAACAATCTCAGCCTTCCGTTCCTGCATCCATTGATAGGGGCTCTGGTTAAAACAATCTTGGAACTTGCGGTTGAAAGAGCGTTCTGACACACAACACAAACTGGCAAATTCTTTCACAGATTTCACTTTCCGATAATTTTCCAGCACAAAATCTTCAAATTTTCTTCCTACTCCGGATGTTCCTGAAAAGAAGGAAGCAAGCTCGGGCTTGGTATAAAATCCCCTCAATACAAGTATTATTTCCTGTTGTTTGAGAATATGCATATGCCTACATAATAATCCTGCATCCAGATAAATAAGCAACTGCCTTAACACGTGAAGCAGCGGTTTGCGAATTAGAAGAATACAGTTATCCCTCTCTCCCAACTTGTCACGGGAAATAGAATCAAAATACATTTTGTCACAAGCCGTTATCTGTTTGTTCCAAAACAATAAAAGACATTCTGCCGGTACAACACTTTTAATCCGGTTCTCCTCCCGCTGTGGAATAAGGAGCATCCTGTTTCTGAGAAGAGAAATATGATGTTCCTACCCTATATCAACTAACAATTCTCCTTTCAACAGGAATAAAATACAAAAACAGCTGTCATTATCAACTTGCCCACATTCTTGTGCAGCCAATTTATATCGAGTAAACCCACTTGCAAAATTAAGCTGATAATTAAAGCAGGAGCGGTGCTCAGACAAATTAAGTAGTTTCATGTTATATCTTAAAATAATTATGTTTAGAAAACATCGTAATCAAGATGTTTGTTTTTAACAAAAAAGACATATATTTTCAGATATCAGACAATTAAAACATGCTTATAATTTCCCGCCTGTTTCCCTGATTTTTCTGCAATCAAAGTTTTTTATTGCAGCTATTTTTAGATGTATCATTGAAAATAGTTATATTTGCGACTAGTTTATTAGGACAGATATGAGCCAGCATTAAAAGCGATATATAAGTCTCTGATAATCAGATATAAATATAAAATTACATGATTATTTCCAATTCTTAAAATATTCGTGTAGTTTTGCGCAAAACTTTAAAAATATGATACAGTCAATGACAGGTTACGGCAAAGCTACTGCCGAACTTCCAGAAAAGAAAATAAACGTAGAAATCAAGTCGCTCAACAGCAAGGCAATGGATTTATCCACTCGCATCGCCCCGGCTTATCGTGAAAAAGAAATAGAAATCCGTAACGAGATTTCCAAGGTTCTGGAGCGCGGAAAAGTAGATTTCAGCCTGTGGATCGAGAAAAAAGAGGGCGCCGAGAGTGCAACACCTATCAACCAGGCATTGGTGGAAGGATATTACAAACAGATTCAGGCTATCTCGGAAAACATCGGCATTCCTGTCCCTACGGATTGGTTTCAAACGTTGCTCCGTATGCCGGACGTGATGACGAAAACGGAAATCCAGGAATTATCGGAAGAGGAATGGAAAGTAGTGCACGCCACGGTGCTTGAAGCGATTAATCATCTGGTAGATTTCCGCAAACAGGAAGGTGCCGCACTGGAAAAGAAGTTCCGCGAAAAGATTGCGAATATCTCGCTGTTGCTCGAAAAGATCGCTCCTTATGAGAAAGAACGGGTAGAAAAGGTGAAAGAACGCATCACGGACGCACTCGAAAAGACGTTGAGCGTAGATTATGACAAGAACCGTCTGGAACAGGAATTGATTTATTATATCGAAAAATTGGATGTAAACGAAGAAAAACAACGCCTTGGCAATCATCTGAAGTATTTTATTAGTACTATGGAAAGCGGTAACGGACAGGGGAAAAAGCTCGGATTTATCGCACAGGAAATGGGCCGGGAAATCAACACATTAGGTAGCAAGTCCAATCATGCGGAAATGCAGAAGATTGTTGTCCAGATGAAGGATGAACTGGAACAGATCAAGGAACAGGTACTGAATGTAATGTAATTTCAAATAGAAAGAATCACATGACAGGTAAATTAATTATTTTCTCCGCCCCGTCAGGCTCGGGCAAATCTACTATCATCAACTATCTACTGACACAGCATTTGAATCTTGCGTTTTCTATTTCCGCAACAAGCCGCCCGCCGCGCGGAACGGAGCAACACGGGGTTGAGTATTTCTTTCTCACTCCGGAGGAGTTTCGTTGCCGTATCGAGAACAATGAGTTTCTGGAGTACGAAGAGGTGTATAAAGACCGTTACTACGGCACACTGAAAGAACAGGTGGAAAAACAGTTAAAAGAAGGTCAGAATGTGGTGTTTGATGTAGATGTAGTAGGCGGATGCAACATCAAGAAGTTTTACGGTGACCGTGCATTGTCGGTATTTATCCAACCGCCTTCGGTAGATGAACTGCGCTGCCGACTGGAAGGTCGCGGCACAGATGCGCCGGAAGTAATCGAAAGCCGCATCGCCAAAGCGGAATATGAGTTGAGCTTTGCTCCGCAGTTCGATTGCGTGATCGTTAATGACGATCTGGAGACGGCTAAGGCGGAAGCTTTGAAAGTAATTAAAAAGTTTTTGGAGGCCTAGTTAATTGTCTTTTGCCAGACAGAAAGATACAAATGAAGAAACATAAAACCGGAATCTTTAGCGGCTCATTCAACCCGATTCATATCGGACATCTTGCCTTGGCCAATTATCTTTGCGAATACGAAGGGTTGGACGAAATCTGGTTTATGGTCAGCCCACAGAATCCCTTAAAAACGCAGTCCGAATTATGGAGTGACGGGCTGCGTCTTAAATTGGTGGAGTTATCTATCAACGGTTATCCGCATTTTCAAGCTTCGGATTTCGAGTTTCACCTGCCACGTCCCTCTTACAGCGTGCATACATTGGAAAAGCTACGCGCTGCTTATCCCGAACGGGACTTCTATTTCATTATCGGCTCTGACAACTGGGCGCGTTTCGACCGTTGGTATCAGTGGGAGCGTATCCTAAAAGAGAACAACATTCTGATTTATCCCCGCCCCAACTACCCCGTAAAAGAAGATGAATTGCCGGAAACTGTACGCCTCGTCCATTCACCTGTATTCGAGATCAGTTCTACATTTATTCGCAAAGCACTGGACACAGGAAAAGATATACGGTATTTTCTGCATCCGGCAGCTTGGGAATATATAAAAACAAATTTACAATACTACTCCGCCAACCGATGAAGCGTTATCATTACCACTTCTGTCGGTGCACCAATGCGAATCGGGAGTTGTGAAGTGCCGATTCCGTTTGTTATAATAAGGGGAATTTTTGCGGTGTTGTAGGCCAGCCCGGTTAAGAAGCGGTTTCCGTAATGAGAATTTAACACCGGGGCGACTCCAAAGACACGGACTTGTCCGCCGTGGGTATGCCCGGCCAGAGCAAGGTCGGTGTTAGCCACTGAAACATCTTCGATATAGTCCGGTGTATGTACTAATAATATGACAAAATCTTTGGGAGAGAGTGCCAATGTAGGCGACACGCCGTTGTGTGTCAAGTCGAAAGGATTGCGTACGCCTGCGATAATGATCTGCTGGCCGTCTTTCCGAAGAGTATCTACCTCATGTTCCAACACCCTCATCCCATAATGTTTCATTGTACGGACAATTTCGTCGTGACAGCGTTCGTAATCATTGTTTCCCATTACGCCGTATGTCCCCATGGGCGTTTTCACACGGGAAAGGGCAGCGAACAAAGGTTCCACATATTCGCAACCTTCCTGATAGTCACCTCCCATTAGCAGGACATCGGCCTTTTGGGCAATCAACAGACGGACAAGGTTGTTCAGTCCTTGTTCTTTCAACAGGCTTTTATAATGCAAATCGGAGACGAAGGCGATGCGGAAGCCTTCAAAAGCTTCGGGAACATCCCGGTGAGTGAAATCATATTTCACGACACGGTCGACACCTGCATAAGCGGATGACACACTTTCGGTTGATGAAGTGATTTTGGCTTCACGAAGTACACGATCAGCAGATTCGGTTCCGGCAATGGTTTGTTTCTTTGCCGGTTCACTTTTCTTTTCTTTCGAGACATCCAGCTCTTTGAGTCCGGCATGATCCGGCGCAAAAACATCTGCCGGGACAGTGGCAGCGGTATCCGCATGAACGGAATCTGTATTTAAAACAGGCGAAGGCAAAGTGGACACCATATTTTTCTTCGACTTACAAGAGGCCAGCGAAAGCAGTGTCAACAAGATAACGGGATAAATTATTTTCTTCATTTTCTCTTAATTTGAAGTATTTTGAAGTATTTCGGGGGTGCAAAGATACGAAAAATCATCTATCTTTGTCCGTCAAAACTCTCTATAATATATTAAAGCATGAAAGAAATAAAGCGTAACTCACTGCAAGCATGGATATTAGCGGCACGCCCCAAGACTCTGACAGGTGCAGTTACTCCCGTTTTAATAGGTACTGCACTTGCTGCCATGGACGGGCATTTTGAATGGTTACCTGCACTAATCTGTTGCGTGTTCGCCAGCCTGATGCAGATTGCCGCCAACTTTATCAATGACCTTTTTGACTTCCTCAAAGGGACGGACAGGGAAGACCGCCTGGGGCCTGAACGCGCCTGTGCGCAAGGTTGGATTTCTCTTCAGGCAATGAAAACGGGAATCATCGTCACGGTTACCCTTGCCTGCCTCATCGGTTGTACGCTGCTTTTCTATGCGGGGTGGGAGCTGATTATCGTCGGCGTTCTCTGTGTACTCTTTGCTTTTCTCTATACAACCGGACCTTATCCCCTATCCTACAACGGTTGGGGAGATGTTTTAGTAATCATTTTTTTCGGTTTTGTCCCCGTAGGTGGAACCTACTATGTGCAAGCGCTAACATGGACGCCGGATGTTACCGTAGCCTCACTCGTTTGCGGACTGCTCATTGACACTTTACTTGTTGTCAATAATTACCGCGACCGCGAAGCGGATGCACGAAGCGGAAAACAAACCATTATCGTCCGTTTCGGTGAGAAGTTCGGACGCTATTTTTACCTGGCACTGGGAATAACAGCGTCCTTGCTCTGTCTCCGGTTCTTGAGTGAAGGACATTTTTATGCGGGACTGCTTCCGCAACTTTATCTGATCCCCCACTTCTTCACATGGAAAAAAATGGTACGTATATATAATGGTAAAAAACTAAACAACATATTAGGCGAAACGTCGCGTAATATGCTGCTCATGGGAGTCCTTTTGTCGTTAGGGCTATTATTAGGTTGAAAGTTGAAAGTAAAAATTACCGGGTTAGCATTATTAACAAGACAAGACATTAACAGTTATACGTTATTAACGACTTATTATACGTTATTAGTGACTTATTACACGTTATTAGTGACTTATTATTTAGCGACACACGTGTTTTCTTATGGGTTCTTTGTCAAATTTGACGACAAGATAAATTAGGGAAAAATAATTCAACAGTTCATAGTCGATAGTATCCAATACTCTCCTCCTTCGGGAAGGAGGAGTCCCCGTAGGGGGAGGTGGTAGGTGAGTACATAAGTCTATTATTAAAACAAATAGGCGCACCTACCACCCCGGCTTTCAGCCACCCCTCCTTCCCGGAAGGAGGGGAATGGAGTTACCACCGACTTGTTAAATGCACATTATAATTATATCTAAAGAAAAACCTTCTTTTTTCTAACGTTCTTTTTCTATCTCCTATTATCAATCCTCTATTATCTTATTTTCTCCTACTGTCTTATCTTCCTCTATTATCAATCTCCTACTATCTTATCTTCCCCTATTATCAATCTCCTACTATCTCATCTTCCTATTTCCCGTACATTTTTTCGTAATAGCCTTGATAATCTCCGCTAGTTACTTCTTCCACCCACGGCTGGTTATTCAAGTACCATTCGATAGTCTTCACAATGCCGACTTCGAATTTCGTTTCGGGATACCAACCTAAGGCATTGGTAATTTTGGTCGGGTCGATTGCGTAACGCTGGTCGTGTCCGAGACGGTCTTTGACAAAAGTAATCAAATCCTCGTTAATCCAGTCGATTGAGATTTCTCCGTTTTCACCTTTCACTTTCTTTTTAAGCATTTGGCGATATTCGGGATGTTCCGTCATCAAGCGGTGAATGGTCGAGATAGTCAGTTTCACAATTTCGAGGTTTGTCTTTTCGTTGTGTCCACCTACGTTGTAGACCTCTCCCTCTTTGCCTTCGCGCACAACGAGGTCAATCGCCTTGCAATGATCTTCCACATACAACCAGTCACGCACGTTACTTCCGTCGCCGTAGACAGGCAGATGTTTACCTTCAAGGATATTCTTGATAATCAATGGAATCAGTTTTTCCGGGAAATGATACGGGCCGTAGTTATTTGAGCAACGGGTAATCGTAACCGGCATTTTATAAGTGTCGTGATAGGCCATAACGACCATATCCGCGCTAGTCTTGGAAGCGCTGTACGGGCTATGCGGACAAAGCGGCGTAGCCTCCGTGAAAAACCCTTCAGCACCCAGAGAGCCATACACTTCGTCGGTAGAAACCTGATGATAGCGCACACCTTTCCTCCAAGTCGGGTAGCCCTGTTCGTCCTTGCCCATTACCCACGCGCGGCGTGCACAGTCCAACAAGTTCTGCGTGCCGAGAATATTAGTAATCAAGAACAACTGCGGGTTTTCAATGCTACGGTCCACATGGCTTTCGGCAGCGAAATTCACCACGTAATCGAAGCGATACTCAGCAAACAGACCGTCTACTACTTCGCGGCTGCAAATATCTCCCTTGATAAAAAAGCAGCGTTCATTGTCGATATCCTTGGCAATGGTTCCCAAATTTCCTGCATACGTCAAAGCATCCAGAATCACGACCTTCACGTCGCTATGTTTTGCCAGAATATACTTAATGTAGTTTGCGCCGATAAATCCTGCGGCACCGGTCACCAGATAAGTTTTCATATATTTCTTATTATGTTGATTTTAGGATTGTTTTGCCAGTTCAATAAGGTATTTGCCGTATTCCGTCTTTTCGAGTTGCCGGCCGAGCAGAAGCAGCTGTTCCGTCGGAATCCAGCCCTGACGCCATGCGATTTCTTCGATGCAACTGACATAAAAACCTTGACGGTTCTGAATGGTGGCAACAAAGTTGGAGGCTTCCAGCAAACTGTCACAGTTACCGGTATCGAGCCATGCAAATCCACGTCCGAAAAGTTCCACTTTCAGCGTGTCTTCTTCCAGATAGAGGCGGTTTAAGTCCGTTATTTCATATTCTCCACGGGCGGAAGGACGGAGGGCGGCAGCCTTTTCCGTCACGGTAGCGTCATAGAAATACAATCCGGGAACGGCATAATTGCTTTTCGGAACGGCAGGTTTCTCTTCCAGGGAAACGACTTTGCCCGTCTCATCAAATTCCACCACACCGTAAGCGCGGGGATCTTTCACGTAATAACCGAATATGCAAGCTCCTTTCTCCACACTGGCAGCACGGCGGAGCATGGCGGAAAATCCCTGGCCGTAGAACATATTATCGCCCAAAATCAGACATCCCGGTTCACCGTTCAGGAAATCGGCTCCCAATACGAAAGCCTGTGCCAGACCGTTGGGTTGCTCCTGCACCTGATAAGAGAAGGACATTCCCAGTTCTTCACCTGTTCCCAGCAGATCGCGGAACATCGGCAAGTCACGTGGAGTAGAGATAACCAATACTTCGCGTATTCCCGCCAACATCAGTGTAGACAACGGATAATAAATCATCGGCTTGTCGTACACAGGCATGATCTGTTTAGAAATCGCCTTAGATAGCGGATAGAGGCGGGTAGCACTTCCACCGGCCAGAATAATTCCTTTCATGTTCGTCTTTGTTATTCATTCACTGGCTGCAAAGGTCGGAAAGAAATCCGAAATGACAAAAATAATGCGAAGTTATTTATCCGCCAGCTCGATAACTTCCAAATCCTTGAACGCTCCTTCGTCAATGACAAACCGCACCAATGTACGTACTTTATGAAATCCGGACATTCCCGCCGCTCCCGGGTTGATGTGCAGCATATCCAACGTTTTGTCATATTTCACCTTTAATATATGAGAGTGCCCGCTGATAAAGAGTTTCGGCGGCCGCGTCATCAGGCTTCCGACAATGGAAGGATCGTACTTTCCCGGATAGCCTCCGATGTGTTTTATGAGTACTTCCGCACCGTCCACCGTAAAACGGTTCACCTGCGGAAACAACTTCCGGATTTCCTGCCCATCAATATTCCCGTAGACTGCCCGTAACGGCCGGAAAGCCGCCAATTTTTCCGCTACCTCCAACGAACCGATATCGCCCGCGTGCCAGATTTCATCGCACGGTTCAAAATATTCCAGGTATTTCTCGTCCCAGTAAGCGTGAGTATCTGATAATAATCCTATTCTTGTCATAATTTTCTTTGTTTAATCCCGCAAAGATACTATATTTGGAAAAATCTTAAAGTACATGGAAAGCAAATATAATTATTTCAAGCGAGATATCAGTTGGCTCTCATTCAATTACCGCGTATTGTTGGAGGCAACGGATGAACATTTGCCGCTCTACGAGCGGATTAACTTCATCTCAATCTACTCTTCCAATCTGGAGGAGTTTTACAAAATCCGGGTGGCCGACCATAAAGCAGTGGCTTCCGGAGCGACGGAAAGCGATGAAGAAACCGTACAATCTGCCCGTGAACTGGTAGAGGAAATCAACCGGGAAGTCACCCGGCAGCTGGACGACCGTGTGCACATCTACGAACAGAAAATACTCCCCGCTCTACGTAGAAACCATATCATTTTCTATCAGGACAGACACGTGGAGCCGTTCCACCAACAATTTATCAAAGATTTTTTCCGGGAAGAAATCTTCCCTTACCTGCAACCCGTACCGGTATCGAAGGACAAAATCGTCTCTTTCCTCCGGGACAACCGCCTCTATCTGGCCATACGAGTTTATCCGAAAAAAGAGAATGAGACAGAGCAACGGCAGCAGCCGTATTACTTCGTCATGAAACAGCCTTATGCCAAAGTGCCCCGTTTCATCGAACTTCCCGCACATGAGAAAGACCATTATCTGATGTTCACCGAAGACATCATCAAGGCGAACTTAAACCTGATCTTCCCCGGCTACGACGTCGACTCCAGCTACTGCATCAAGATCTCCCGCGACGCTGACATCCTGATTGACGACACCGCCAGCAGCGCCGACCTTGTAGCCCAACTGAAGAAAAAAGTAAAGAAACGCAAGATCGGCGACGTCTGCCGCTTCGTCTACGACCGCGCCATGCCGCAAGACTTCCTCGATTTTCTGGTGGACGCCTTCCGCATCCAGCGTGACGAGCTTGTCCCCGGCGACAAGCATCTGAATCTGGAAGACCTGCGTCACCTCCCCAACCCGAACAAGTCGCTCCACAGCCTTGAGAAGCCAAAGCCGATGAAGCTAACCGTCCTCGACGAGAAAGAATCCATTTTCAACTACGTCGCCCGGAAGGACCTGCTCTTATATTATCCGTATCATTCCTTCGAACACTTCATCCATTTCCTTTATGAAGCCGTTCATAACCCGGAAACGCGGGAAATCATGGTCACACAATACCGTGTGGCAGAAAACTCCGCCGTTATCAACACCCTGATAGCCGCCGCCCAAAACGGCAAGAAAGTAACCGTATTCGTTGAGCTGAAAGCCCGCTTCGATGAAGAGAACAACCTTGCCACCGCCGAAATGATGCAAGCCGCCGGCATAAAGATAATATATAGTATCCCGGGACTGAAAGTGCATGCCAAGGTAGCCCTCGTCCGCCGTCGCGGACAGAACGGCGAGAAGCTCCCCAGCTACGCTTATATCAGCACCGGCAATTTCAACGAGAAGACTGCCACCCTCTACGCCGACTGCGGCCTGTTCACCTGCCGCAAGGAAATCGTGAACGACCTATACAACCTCTTCCGCACCCTGCAAGGTAAAGAAGACCCCAAATTCACGACTCTCCTTGTCGCCCGCTTCAACCTCATCCCCGAACTGAACCGCCTCATCGACCGTGAAATAGAACTTGCCGACCAAGGCAAGGGTGGACGTATCATCCTCAAGATGAACGCCCTCCAAGACCCTGCAATGATTAACCGCCTCTATAACGCCTCCGAACACGGCGTTCAGATCGACCTCATCGTCCGTGGCATCTGCTGTCTCATCCCCGGGCAGTCATACAGTCGTAACATCCGTGTCACCCGTATTGTCGACAGTTTTCTGGAACACGCCCGCATCTGGTACTTCGGCAACAACCACCACCCGAAAGTATTCATGGGTTCCCCCGACTGGATGCGCCGCAACCTCTACCGGCGTATCGAAGCAGTCACCCCGATACTCGACCCCGACCTGCGTGCCAGCCTGATAGAAATGCTGAACATCCAACTGGCCGACAACCAAAAAGCCTGCTGGGTAGACGCCCAACTGCAAAATGTATTCAAGAAAAGAACGCCCGGTACCCCAAGCGTCCGCGCACAATATAATTTTTACGAGCAACTAAAAAACAGCCTGCTCCCACATAATCCCACATAACTCTATATAACCCTATATAACTATAACACATATAACGCCCCATGCCGCACCCACCCGCATAGTTTCCCCGGACTACTTTTTTATCCGTCAAGCGAGCTTCCGTAACGGAGCGGATTTTTCTTCAAGTTTGGTGGTAATTTAGCCAGTCGGTGGTATCTCCATTCCCCTCCTTCGGGAAGGAGGGGTGGCTGAAAGCCGGGGTGGTAGGTGGATACACAATGCTGATAATAACTGACTTACGCATTCACCTACCACCTCCCCCTACGGGGACTCCTCCTTCCCGAAGGAGGAGAATGGAGATACTACCGACTATAAACTGTCAAGTCATTATTTTACCAATTCACCTTATAACCAAATTTTTTTTTGTTTGTTTCTCTGTCTCTTTCTTTTGTTTCAAGACAAAAGAAAGAAAGTTGTAACACAAATGTAACAAGTATGACATCCCCCTGCAACCTCAAACTCCGTCCTTTGCAGGCGGAAATAACATACACACATTTATGGAGACAATTTATTTATGCATTATCATTTTCCTCTTCGTACTAGCCGTATTCGACCTGATCGTCGGTGTGAGTAACGATGCGGTTAACTTCCTCAATTCGGCGGTAGGTGCCAAGGCGGCCTCCTTCAAGACCATCCTGTTTATTGCAGGCATCGGCATATTCATCGGAGCATCGCTCTCTAACGGCATGATGGACATTGCCCGGCACGGCATCTACCAACCCGAGCACTTCTACTTTGCAGAAATCATGTGTATCCTGCTTGCCGTCATGCTCACCGACGTTGTCCTGCTGGACGTATTCAATTCAATGGGAATGCCTACCTCCACCACCGTATCCCTCGTCTTCGAGCTGCTGGGAGGAACCTTCGCCCTCTCCCTCATCAAAGTCCGTAACAGCGACACCCTCGGGTTGGGCGACCTGATAAACACCGACAAAGCCCTTTCCGTCATCATGGCGATATTCGTATCCGTGGCAATCGCCTTCTTTTTCGGTATGCTCGTCCAATGGCTGGCCCGTGTCATCTTCACGTTCAACTACACGAAAAAGATAAAATACAGCATTGCACTGTTCGGAGGTGTGGCCGCCACCTCCATAATCTATTTCATGCTCATCAAAGGACTGAAAGACAGTTCCTTCATGACCCCCGAAAACAAGCAATGGATACAGGACAACACTTGGATGCTTATCAGTGTGTTCTTCGTATTCTTCACCATACTAATGCAGATCCTTCACTGGCTGAAAATCAATGTCTTCAAAGTAGTAGTACTCATGGGTACTTTCGCCCTCGCCCTCGCCTTTGCCGGCAATGACCTTGTGAACTTCATCGGCGTTCCCCTCGCAGGCTTCTCGTCCTTCATGGATTTCACGGCCAACGGCAACGGCAATCCGGACGGATTTCTGATGACCTCACTGCTCGGCCCCGCCAAAACTCCGTGGTACTTCCTCATCGGCGCCGGCGCTATCATGGTCTACGCCCTTTGCACCTCCAAGAAGGCACACGCGGTAATCAAAACTTCCGTCGACCTCTCCCGTCAGGACGAAGGCGAAGAAACCTTCGGAAGCACCCCGATAGCCCGTACAATCGTCCGTTTCAGCATGACACTTGCCAACGGCATCTCACGCATCACCCCGGACAGCACCAAGAAATGGCTGGACACCCGCTTCCGAAAAGACGAAGCGATCATCGCCGACGGAGGTGCTTTCGACCTCGTCCGCGCCTCCGTGAACCTTGTCCTTGCCGGCCTGCTCATCGCACTGGGAACTTCGCTGAAACTCCCGCTGTCCACCACTTACGTCACTTTCATGGTAGCCATGGGTACTTCGCTCGCCGACCGTGCCTGGGGACGTGACTCAGCCGTTTACCGTATCACAGGCGTACTGAGCGTCATCGGCGGTTGGTTTATCACTGCCGGAGCTGCCTTCACGATCTGTTTCTTCGTCGCCCTCGTGCTGCATTTCGGTGGAAATATTTCAATCATTGCCCTCATCGCTCTGGCAGCATTCATCCTGATACGCAGCCAGGTGATGTATAAGAAACGCAAAGCAAAAGAACAAGGCAACGAAACTCTCAAACAACTGATGCAAACATCGGACAGCGAAGAAGCGTTGCAACTGATGCGCAAACATACCCGCGAAGAGCTTTGCAAAGTTCTCGAATACGCAGAGACAAACTTCGAGTTGACTGTCACCTCGTTTATCCACGAGAACTTGCGGGGACTGCGCCGTGCCATGGGTTCCACAAAGTTCGAGAAACAACTTGTCAAGCAGATGAAGCGCACGGGAACGGTAGCCATGTGCCGCCTCGACAATAACACCGTGCTCGAAAAAGGGCTGTACTACTATCAGGGCAACGACTTTGCCAGCGAACTGGTGTATAGCATTTCCCGCCTTTGCGAACCGTGTCTGGAGCATATCGACAATAACTTCAACCCGCTGGACGCTATCCAAAAAGGAGAATTCAGCGATGTGTCCGAGGACATTACTTACCTGATTCAGCAATGCCGCAAGAAAATGGAGAATAATGAGTACAACGATATGGAAGAAGAAGTCCGCCGTGCCAACGACCTCAACGGACAGCTTTCGTTGCTGAAACGCAAGGAGTTGCAGCGCATCCAAAGTCAGGCGGGCAGTATCCGGGTCAGCATGGTTTATCTGACAATGGTTCAGGAGGCACAGAACGTGGTGACTTATACAATCAACCTGATGAAAGTAAGCCGGAAATTCCAAGTGGAAACGGAAATGCCGTAAAAGTCAGACGGAAATGTTACAGAAGTCTCAGACAGAGATGTTACGATGAAATATATAAAAACACACAAAAGAGGGTTTATTCAAAGTGCAGAATTACTAAGTCATTTTTAGGTTGGGGAACCATAGATGTACAATGAGAGATAAACCCAAAAACAGGCAGAGGGTGACTAAACAGTCGGAAGTTTTCAGATACTCTTGACTTTTAGTCACCCTCTTTTCTTGTCCGTTCCACCTGCCCGCTTTCGCTTGGTGGAACTACGTGCGGGTGGCACGTTTTCGTTTTACGTCATACTTTTCTTTCTTTTTTCCTGCCGGTCTCTCTTTTTTTCTGCCGGCTGCTAGTCCTTCTCCGTCTTTCCGTTTCTCCGGCGACGGAAGCGCAGAAGCGCTTCGAGAATATCAAGCAGTTTTTCAAGAAATAGTTTCATCTTTTTCTTTTTTTAAAGTTAATAATTCGTTTAGACAGACGGGTCCGGCGTTACGCCACCGCCACCGGGTGTGTTTCCGCCACCGGGTTTGTCATCGCCGCCCGGATTTTCCGTATCACCGTCGGCAATCAGACCGGCTGCTACGTCTTTGACGTGTACAAATTCCACTCCGGCAGTCAGTGCGCGGGTCGTGTTTCCGGCAGACCGGGTGTACTCCGGCGTGAACTGACAGCGCAGCGAAACGATTTGCGAGCTGCTGACTTTGCTTTCCTGTTCCACGCCTTTTCCGCAGGCTTTGGCAACCATAGTGAATGTTCCCAATCCTTCGAGACGCACTGTGCGGCTATTGAGCAACTGTTCGCGCATCACGGACATCAGATTCCGAATCACGTTGTGCACGTCGCCCGCCGTCAACGAAGCCTTTTCAGCAATCAATTCCGCCATTTTCTGCGTGTTGACCGTTCTCCCGATTTTCACCAGGCGGGGATAAAAGAGTTTCTGTCCTTCTTTGTTGGCAAGCGTTGCCTGGTAAGGTTTGTAAATTAATGGCATACTACTGTTTTCCTTTCTTTTTAATGATTAATGGATCAATTGTCTCTGTAACCGATTACGCCGACAAAAGTAAACGGGCCAAAGAAAGGCGGGAGACACGATGTGACAAGTCGTGACGGGAGAGAGCAAGTTCAAACCGTTTCGCACAAATACTGCCTGTAAGTACTTCTGTACAAAGAAGTACCAGACAACAAAAAATCACGTACCTTTATAACCGAAACGAATAATCCAATAAAAAAGCAGTAACAATGAAAACAACTACCACAGAAACTTCAATTCCGGAAGAGAAAACAACCTCCACCCGCATACAAGCATACAGTAAAAGTCAACTAGCCGCCCTCTACCTGCCCCACATCCAGCCTGCCTCTGCCCGCCGGACGCTCCGCAGCTGGATTGCCAAAAACACGGAACTGCAAGCGGCACTCACCCGTTCGGGATATACCGGAAAAGCAATCCTGTTGACTCCTGCACAAGTCGGGCTGTTCTTTCGATTTTTGGGAGAGCCTTAGAAAGCTCTCCGGTACCGGACGAACCCACATCGAGATTGATATACTCATATTCGGGACACATAAGGCAACGTGAACCAGAAAGTGCTGCCCTCGGCAAGCGTCCTGCGCAGCCATATCACGTACCATTTTTAACCAAAAACAATATTCCCAACCCGGATAGAACGGCTGTTCATCTCCGGGTCGGGAATATCTTCATTTCACAATGTACGGATTTGCGAACGAGTAAACCGGTAGAAACAAGCGTTTTCCCGGCAGAAGATTATACCAAGTTCTCACAGTACTTATCTTATTTGAACTCATCATCAATATTTCTGCGTTCATTGTCGCCCACGGGTTCCTTCTCTCCCTTTTTAAATACCGTCACATCCTTTTTGAACTTAATTTCGATAAAAAACTTTCTATTCCCTTCGAGATAGAAATGTACCTTTGCGGCGTTTCCGACCAGATAAAGCAGCATCGTTCCCAAGAGGACGACCAAATGGTTGGCGTTGACACACTCATTGGAAAGACACTTGACCAGTTTGAAAATCGACGACCAGCTAGCCGCCGTTTTCTGCGTTCTGAACGAGAATATACGTCTGACCGTTGATATGGAGGTGTCTGTTTGTTTGGCAAAATAAACCTCTTTGTAATTGTTCTCATAAGAACAAATTTTCACCTCGTCGATTACTTTTCCTTTTTCCTGCCAGTCTTCTTCGTCGAAATCACTAGATCTTCTCCGATTCCTCTCATGCTTGTTTGTACCCGTTTCCACTTTACTTTTAGCTGCGTTTTCAACTACATTTTCAACACTTGTTTTAGCTCCATTGTCCACAGTATCAACTGTTTCACTAGATAATTGTTTTGTCATCATAATTAATATTTCGTAAATAATGCCGACAAATATCGGATATTATTTTTAACATTATGCGTCACGCGTGACACTTTCTTACTTTATCTCCTAAAATAACTCAAACATGAACCCTTTATGTGTTACCCTTCCTCTACCTTTACCGACGAAATCAATGAAAAATAATTGAATATAATGACCGAAATTAAAAAAAATCATTCCCTCCGGCGGATACGACTCATGAAGCGGGCCGCTGTTATTCGTCAAAACAATGGCATGGACAAACGCGAGGCACTTGTCGTTGCGCATCAGATAGACGTTTTAATTCGCAAAATGTACTTAGCTAGCGTCAGTTTTTATTATACCAAGCAGGACGGAAGCATCCGTCACGCTGTAGGAACGCTCACCGGATACGAACATTGTTTCCACCGCCCGTATACGCCACGGCCGGAAAACACGTTCGTCGTCTACTACGACCTCGAAGCCAAAGGCTGGCGGACATTCCACGCCGAAAATTTCCTCCGTGCCGAATGAGGACGCCCGAAGAACGCAAAGAGTGGGAAAGGCTCTGCCGACAATACAACGTAGATTCGCTCTACGAGGCGATCGAAGGCTGCCGGGAGGAACTGGAATTCCTCGTCCACTGCGCCGAACGCCTCGAACCGCTGCCGGACGATGACACGCCGGCACTCCGCCCCCGCCGCGCAACGATTGCAGACCACGCCGTTTAACACATACAGTCCACGCCGTTTCTGTGTGCACGAAACGCCGTTTTATGAAGACAGGAAACGCCGTTTCTCTTTCCGCATCCGGCGGAGGAGGACTATTTTTAACAAAGCATAATTTTATTAACATTATAAACAACATCAAGTATGGAAAACTGGAGATTTATCAAAGAAAACAATGATTATATGGTGTCGGACCACGGGCGGATCATGAGCCTGAAGAAACCTCAAAAAAAGATATTGAGCAGCAGTCTCCTCCACAATGGTTATGAGGCTATATACATCTATCAGAAAGGGATTCATGCCGCGCGCTATGTGCACCGACTGGTAGCGGAAACGTTTATCCCCAACCCGAAAAAACTCCCGCAAGTGAACCACCTCGACGGAAATACGCTCAACAATCATGTGTCCAACCTCGAATGGTGCGACGCCTACGACAACTTGATGCACGCTATCCGCACCGGGCTTCGTCCCGTTAACGTGCCGCGCTCCATTCCCTGCGCCGTGACGGACGAAAGCGGGACGATCCTCCACCCGTACCCTTCCATGAGGTCAATGGTGAAAGAGGAAAAACTGAACAGCGCACAATACAGCTGGTTGCAACTGAAACTCACGCATCCCGAACGGGTACGGCTGCATACGATGCGGCGGTGGCACCTGCCTTATCTGCCCATTCCTCCCGACTGCACCCCCGTCCGCCACTCCGTCACCCGGCAATATTACCGGCTCCTGTCCGCCGAAGAGGCCGCCGCGCTGGGGTTCAGCTACCGGAGCGTCCGAAGGGAGAAAGGCATTCACTTAATTATCAGCAATTTAAAATAAACAAAAGAAAGGAGATTTTCAAGATGAAAGACGCTATTATCATTCACTGTTCCGCCACCCGTGCGGAACAGGACATCACCGCCGCCGACATCGAAAGCTGGCACCGTGCCCGCGGATTCTGGACGATCGGTTACCACTATGTCATCCGCCTCGACGGAACAATCGAACCCGGAAGAGACGTCACCCTCGACGGCGCACATTGCATGGGGTGGAACAAACGGGCAATCGGCATCTGCTATGTCGGCGGACTGGACAAGGACGGTCGCCCCGCCGATACACGCACCGACGCGCAACGCACCGCACTCATCCGACTGGTGAAGGCGCTACGGCTTGTCTTCCCCGGTGTGAAGCAGGTGCTCGGACACCGTGACACCAGCCCCGACCTCAACGGCGACGGCGTTATCTCGCCCAACGAGTACATGAAAGCCTGTCCGTGCTTCGATGTTCAGAAAGAGGGATTCTGAACTGAGTCGTACACATCGGTGTCCTCTGCGATGAAATTCAGGGTGCCGCACCCACGAAACCCGAACTAATCATTAATTTTTAATTCAATCCAAATGGCCCGTATTTCCAAATCCGGTTTAGATTATTTTCCACTCGACGTCAATTTCCTGCAAGACAGAAAGGTGCGACGTATCTCCAGCCGTCACCACGCAGCAGGGATTGCCGCGCTCACTTCACTGTTCTGCCTCATCTACAAAGAAAAAGGATATTATGTCCCGTGGAATCAGGACACATTGTTCGACGTTGCACAGGAAGCCTGTTGCGAGGAGGCGGAAATGCAGGCCATTATCGATGACTGTCTGGCGGTGGGATTATTCGACCCTCATATATATAAGGTGTATAGCGTACTCACTTCACAAGTTATTCAGGAACAATATCACAAAATTATCACCGACAGCCGGAGAAAATACAAATTACCGTTGGAACATTTCTGGCTAATCACGGACGGAGAAACGGAGCAACAAAAGGACGAATACGGAAAGGAAAACAGCATAGCAAAAAGTGAAAACGAAAATAGAAACGAAAATAGAAACGGAAACCGAGCGGGAACCGGAAACGGAACTGTCAGTGATGCAGCAGTAAATGATATCTATGCTACAAAAACAGGAATTAATGCAGCAAAATCTCCCGAAATTGCTACAACAATCCCACAAACAAAAGAGGAAACAGACACCAAAGGTAAACAGGAAACGGAGAAGGAAAGAGATAGGGGAACTGAAACCAAAGCGGAAAGAGATAGAGAGAAAGAGATAGAAAAAGACAAAGAGACAGAGAATAGGCGGAAAGCCGGAAAAGAGACAGAGAATGAAATGCCGCCCGTGCCGTCAAACGGCGTTTTTCAGGCTCCGCCTGTCGTTGTAAGTGGTTTGTCTTTTGGAAATTTCGGAAATTATTCTGAAATAAAAGAATGTTATTCTGAAGAAAAGGGAACTTATTCTGAAGAAAAGGGAACTTATCCTGAAGTAATAGAGAATCCTTCCGGAGAAAAAGGGAATCCCCAAAGAGATAACGGAAGAAACAGCATTCCCCCCCAAGGAGTAACCGCCGGAGGCAGTTCCGAAACTCTCCTGCACATGAACCTTCAAACAATCGGCATCCGGAAAGAACAGACCGTGAACGCAATCACCGCCCTCGCCCGACGCAAAGAACTGGGCGGACCGGGAGGCACTTTATGGAAGATTCTCAGCAACGAATACCGCCCCACCCTGCTCAAAAAAAACGAACCGGGAGATTACATCCTCTGGGCCCTTAATCATCCGACGGAATTTGAGAACACCTACAACGGGACATTGAAGAAACTGGTGAGAGGAAGGTGACGCGGGTACAACCGCAATCACCTCAACGTTCCGAAGCCCCTGTGCTATGAAAAAAATCGGTTCTTCTTCAAATTTGGTGGTTATTTAGCCAGTCGGTGGTATCTCCATTCCCCTCCTTCGGGGAAGGAGGGGTGGCTGAAAGCCGGGGTGGTAGGTGGATACACAATGCTGATAATAACTGACTTACGCATTCACCTACCACCTCCCCCTACGGGGACTCCTCCTTCCCGAAGGAGGAGAATGAAGAATACTATCGACTATCAAATTATTGTTGAATACTATCGACTATCAAATTATTATTTTCTCAATTAATTTTACCACCAAATTTGAAGAAGAATCAAAAAATCCCATAGTTGCCCCCTGTATGAAAAAAGAACTCTAATAATCCACCCCTATAATGAAACAAAACTCTAACAATAAACGGGAACGAAAAAAAATAAACGGGAAGAACAAAAAAATAGACCGACCGTAAAGTCCGCCTATTTCATTTTTCAAGTGCGCCTTGTGATACCCTATTTCTACTAAACGGTACCGGTCCCGCAGTTCTACCCTATTTATTCTTTTTAAGTATCTATTCTACCATTGCAAGTCGGGTAAGTATTTACTTAGGGTGGTACGGAGAATACTCAAAGTGATCGGTTTCACCAACACTTCGGTAGCTCCCGCCTTCATCGCGTTTTCCTTGTCGGAGCTGAAAGCATAAGCTGTCTGCATGATAATGGGGATTTCCGTATTCGACTCACGAATAATCTTCGTAGCCTCCAGCCCGTTCATCAACGGCATTTTGATATCCATTAGTATGGCACTCGCTCTATGTTGGTGTTCTTGAAACAACTGCACCATTTCTTCGCCGTTCTTCGCCCATTCGATATCACATTTTTTACCTATGATAGCTTTAATCAATTTAAAGTTGCTGTCGTCATCCTCAGCCACTAAAATGAGGGGTCTCAGTACACTCGTTTGTTCACTTTCCATATTGTTATTATATTGCTTTTTTTATTTGTCATTTTTGGTTAATATCTCTTTTCAGCCCGCAAGGTATAAAAAATATTCATATATTTCGCTATCTTTGCGCCTCAAAATAAAAGAATAATATGATTTCTGTTGACGGACTGGCCGTGGAATTTGGCGGCACGACCTTATTTAGTGATATTTCTTTCGTTATTAATGAAAAAGACCGTATCGCCCTTATGGGAAAAAACGGTGCGGGTAAGAGTACGCTGCTCAAAATTCTGGCAGGTGTACGGCAACCGACGCGCGGCAAGGTTTCCGCACCCAAAGACTGCGTAGTGGCCTACCTGCCCCAACATTTGATGACGGAAGACGGACGGACAGTGTTTGACGAAACGGCGCAGGCCTTTGCTCACCTGCACGAAATGGAGGCGCAGATCGACCGTCTGAACAAAGAGCTGGAAACGCGGACGGACTATGAAAGCGACAGTTATATGGCTCTCATTGAGGAGGTTTCCGCCTTAAGCGAGAAGTTCTATTCGATCGATGCCACCAACTACGAGGAAGATGTGGAAAAGTCGCTGCTCGGCCTCGGGTTCACCCGCGAGGATTTCCAACGGCAGACGAGCGATTTCAGCGGCGGCTGGCGGATGCGCATCGAGCTGGCAAAGCTGCTGTTGCAGAAACCGGACGTGCTCCTGCTCGACGAGCCGACGAACCACCTCGACATCGAATCTATCCAATGGCTCGAAGATTTTCTGATCAACAACGGCAAAGCGGTGATTGTCATCAGCCACGACCGCAAGTTTGTGGACAACATCACCACCCGCACTATTGAAGTGACAATGGGACGTATCTACGATTATAAAGTGAATTACTCCCAATATCTGACCTTGCGCAAAGAACGCCGCGAACAGCAACAGAAGGCTTATGACGAGCAGCAGAAATTTATCGCTGAGACGAAAGAGTTCATCGAACGCTTCAAAGGAACGTATTCGAAGACGTTGCAAGTGCAGAGCCGTGTCAAGATGCTGGAAAAGCTGGAACTGCTGGAGGTAGATGAGGAAGATACTTCCGCTTTGCGGTTGAAATTTCCGCCTTCGCCCCGTTCGGGAAGTTATCCGGTGATTATGGAAGGTGTCGGCAAAACGTATGGCAATCACGTGGTGTTCCGCAACGCAAACCTGACGGTGGAACGCGGGGACAAGGTTGCCTTTGTCGGGAAGAACGGCGAGGGTAAATCTACGCTCGTGAAGTGTATCATGAAGGAAATCGAACACGAGGGGACACTGACGCTGGGCCATAACGTACAAATAGGATATTTTGCACAAAACCAGGCTTCGCTCATGGACGAAAACCTGACGGTTTTCCAGACGATTGACGATGTGGCGAAAGGTGAGATCCGGAACAAAATCCGTGATTTGCTGGGTGCGTTTATGTTTGGCGGACCGGAGGAATCAATGAAGAAGGTGAAAGTGCTTTCGGGCGGGGAACGGACACGTCTGGCAATGATTAAATTGTTGCTGGAACCGGTCAATCTCCTCATTCTCGATGAGCCCACGAATCACCTCGACATGAAAACCAAAGATATTCTGAAACAGGCGCTACTCGACTTCGACGGCACTCTGATCGTTGTCTCCCACGACCGTGACTTCCTCGACGGACTGGTTTCAAAGGTGTATGAGTTTGGCAATCAGAAAGTGACGGAACATCTTTGCGGCATCTACGAGTTCCTTGAAAAAAAGAAAATGGATTCGCTGCAAGAACTGGAAAAGAAATAAAATTGCCGGTAGTATCCCTTTATTGCCGGTAGTATCTCTTTCTCTTTCTTCCCGAAGGAGGAGGGTTCTTCTTCAAATTTGGTGGCAATTTAACCAGTCGGTGGTATCTCCATTCCCCTCCTTCAGGGAAGGAGGGGTGGCTGAAAGCCGGGGTGGTAGGTGGATACACAATGCTGATAATAAACGATTTATGCATTCACCTACCACCTCCCCCTACGGGGACTCCTCCTTCCCGAAGGAGGAGAATGGAGATACCACCGACTGGTTAAATTGCCACCAAATTTGAAGAAGAACAAATAATAAAAGATGTTATCGGCTTTTAACGGAGAAAAAGTTTTTGTATCTTTGTAACGTTCAAATAATCAAGCTGAAGCCGATACATATCCAAAAGAAAGGATGAAAAGGAAGAAACGATATATAGTAACATTGCTGCTTTTTATCAACATTATCATGTTGACGGTAGCCGTTATTCCTCATCATCACCACCCCAACGGAGCGATTTGCATGAAACAGGACTTGCCCGTAGAACAGCAATGTCCCAAACATCATCATCATCCGGCAAGCGACTCATGTTGCAGCAGCGAATGTATGACGCGCTTCCACTCTCCCATTCCTTCCTTCCACACAGATAGCGGACCGGACTACGTGTTCATCGCCACCCTGTTCACGGACGGAATCATCGAACATCTGCTAAAACCACAAGAGAGACGGGTCAAGAACTATTACGTCTACCGAGACTCGCTGCACGGGACGAACATCCCCCGTACCACCTCTCTCCGCGCCCCTCCCTATTCTGTTTTCGCGTAAGACCAACGTGAATGCAAACTTGTTGCATCCGCGTCACCCTATCTTTGTAACGTAAAAACAGTAAATTTTAGTAGGAAAATATCATTTATGAAAAAACTTATTTTTATGGGAATCCTGGGCTTATTCGCTTTAGGAGCCTGCAATAACAAGAATATACAAGGTCATGAAGGACATGGCCATAGTACCGTCACACACAACAACGATGAACACAACCATGAAGCGGAAGGTCACGACCATGAAGCGGAAGGACACACCCATGGAACAGAAGGAGAATGCAACGGCGATCATAAACATGATGCGGCCGACAATCACCAAGGCACTGCTGCCGGACACGATGAAACTGCCGAAGCCGCCCACAGCGACGAAATCATCCTCCCGAAAGCGAAAGCCGATGCTGCCGGAGTAAAAGTAAGCATTGTAGAACCCGCCCCTTTCCAACAAGTAATCAAGACCAGCGGACAGGTATTGGCTGCACAAGGCGACGAATCCGTCGCGGTAGCCACTGTGGCAGGTGTTGTCTCATTCCGCGGAAAGGTGACGGAAGGCATGAGTGTAGGCAGCGGCACTCCGCTAGTGACCATTTCCTCGCACAACATCGCAGACGGCGACCCGGTGCAACGTGCCCGCATCGCTTACGAAGTGTCGAAGAAAGAATACGAACGGATGAAAGCGCTTGTCAAAAACAAAATCGTATCCGACAAGGATTTTGCACAGGCAGAGCAGAATTACGAGAATGCCCGCATCAGCTATGAGGCGCTCGCAAAGAACCATTCGGCAATCGGACAGAACATTACCGCTCCTATCGCCGGCTACGTGAAAAGTATTCTGGTGAAAGAAGGGGATTATGTCACAATTGGCCAGCCATTGGTCAGCGTGACACAGAACCGCCGCCTGTTCCTCCGTGCCGAAGTGTCGGAAAAGTATTACCCGTATCTCCGTACAATTAATTCCGCCAATTTCCGGACACCATATAATAATAAGGTATATGAATTGGGAGCATTGAACGGCCGGCTTCTCTCGTTCGGCAAAACAGCGGGAGACAACTCTTTCTATGTCCCCGTAACTTTTGAATTTGACAACAAAGGCGACATCATAGCCGGTTCGTTCGTAGAGGTCTACCTGCTTTCCTCCCAACTGGAGAATGTCCTTTCCCTTCCCCGCACGGCACTGACCGAGGAACAGGGAATCTACTTTGTATATCTGCAACTTGACGAAGAGGGATACAAAAAGCAAGAAGTGACTTTAGGCGCCGACAACGGCAAAAATGTGCAAATCCTCACCGGAATAAAACCGGGCGACCGCGTAGTGACGGAAAGAGCTTATCAGGTTCGTCTGGCAAGCGCCAGCAACGCAATTCCCGCACACAGCCACGAACACTAAGCGGCAAGGCGCCGCAGCCGGATTGCTTTGCGGTGCATCTATCTCATTTTTTATCACTCAATTGATGAATTATCATGCTTAACAAAATTATACATTACTCCCTGCATAACAGGTTGGTCGTACTCTGCGCGGCTTTCCTCCTGCTCATCGCGGGTACCTACACTGCCATGAATACCGAAGTTGACGTCTTCCCCGACCTCAACGCCCCGACGGTGGTTATCATGACCGAAGCCAACGGTATGGCAGCCGAGGAAGTGGAACAACTCGTTACCTTTCCTGTCGAAACAGCCGTAAACGGTGCTACCGGTGTACGCCGTGTCCGTTCTTCGTCCACCAACGGCTTCTCCGTTGTCTGGGTGGAATTTGACTGGGGAACAGACATCTACCTCGCCCGCCAGATTGTCAGCGAGAAACTGGCGGTAGTCAGTGAATCCCTCCCCGTCAACGTGGGCAAGCCGACGCTGGGCCCGCAATCTTCTATCCTGGGCGAAATGCTGATTGTCGGTCTGACCGCCGACTCGACCTCCATGCTCGACCTCCGCACGATTGCGGACTGGACGATTCGCCCGCGCCTGCTGTCCACCGGAGGGGTGGCACAAGTAGCCGTGTTGGGCGGAGACATCAAAGAATACCAGATTCAACTGGACCCGGAACGGATGCGCCACTACAGCGTTTCAATGGGTGAAATAATGGCTGTCACCCAAGACATGAACTTAAACGCCAACGGTGGCGTACTTTACGAGTTCGGAAATGAATATATCGTGCGTGGGGTACTTTCTACTCCGAAGGTCGAGGAGCTAGGCAAAGCAGTCGTAAAAACAGTAAACACTTTCCCCGTCACACTGGAGGACATCGCCGACGTGAAAATCGGCCCCAAAGCTCCGAAACTGGGAACCGCTTCCGAACGCGGCAAACCTGCCGTACTAATGACAGTCACCAAACAGCCTGCCACTAGTACCCTCGAACTGACCGACAAACTGGAAGCCTCTCTGAAAGACCTCCAAAAGAACCTGCCTGCCGACGTGAAAGTGTCTACTGATATTTTCCGCCAAAGCCGTTTCATCGAAAGTTCGATCGGCAACGTGAAGAAGTCGCTTTTTGAAGGCGGTATTTTCGTGGTGATCGTCTTGTTCCTGTTCCTGGCAAATGTACGTACAACGGTGATCTCGCTGGTGACACTGCCTATCTCACTGCTCGTCTCCATTCTTACGCTGCACTATATGGGATTGACTATCAACACAATGAGTCTCGGTGGTATGGCCATTGCTATCGGTTCACTGGTGGACGACGCGATCGTGGACGTCGAAAACGTGTACAAGCGCCTGCGGGAGAACCGGCAGAAACCGGAGGCCGAACGGCTCAGTACACTGGAGGTGGTATTCAACGCCTCGAAGGAAGTTCGTATGCCTATCCTTAATTCGACGTTGATTATTGTAGTCAGTTTTGTCCCCCTGTTCTTCCTGAGCGGAATGGAAGGAAGAATGTTGGTCCCGCTGGGCATTGCGTTTATCGTGGCGTTGTTCGCTTCGACGGTTGTTGCGCTGACGCTGACCCCGGTACTTTGCTCGTATCTGCTGGGCAGTAACAAGACGAACAAAGAACTGAAAGAGTCATTCGTAGCCCGTTGGATGAAAGGGATTTACGGGAAGGCACTGACTTGGGTACTGGCCCACAAACGGGTGACTTTGGGAAGTACAATCGGACTGTTTGTGGTCGCTCTCGGTGTGTTCTTCACTCTCGGACGCAGCTTCCTGCCTTCTTTCAATGAGGGCTCGTTCACAATCAACATCAGTTCGCTGCCGGGCATTTCGTTGGAAGAAAGCAACAAAATGGGACATCGTGCCGAGGAACTGCTGCTGACAATTCCAGAGATACAGACGGTAGCCCGCAAGACGGGACGTGCCGAACTGGACGAGCACGCGCTTGGCGTGAACGTCTCGGAAATCGAAGCTCCGTTCGAGCTGAAAGACCGTCCGCGCAACGAGCTCGTTGCCGAAGTGCGCGAGAAACTAGGAACGATCACCGGTGCAAATATAGAAATCGGTCAGCCTATCAGCCACCGAATCGATGCCATGTTGTCCGGTACAAAGGCAAACATCGCCATCAAACTTTTCGGCGACGACTTGAACAAGATGTTCTCACTCGGCAACCGGATAAAGGACGCTATCGGAGATATACCGGGCATTGCCGACCTCAACGTGGAGCAGCAGATCGAGCGTCCGCAATTGAAGATTCAACCGAAACAGGAGATGCTTGCCAAGTTCGGGATTACCTTGCCGGAATTCTCGGAATATGTCAACGTTGCCCTTGCAGGAAAAGTGATCTCGCAGGTTTATGAACAGGGAAAGAGCTTCGACCTCATCGTAAAAGTGAAGGATGACGCACGGGACGAAATGGAGAAAATCCGCAACTTAATGGTAGACACCAACGACGGCCGCAAAGTGCCTCTGAACTACGTGGCGGAAGTGGTTTCGGCCATGGGACCGAACACGATCAACCGCGAAAACGTGAAGCGCAAAATCGTGATTTCCGCCAACGTGGCGGACCGTGACCTCCGAAGTGTGGTAAACGACATCCAAAAGCGTATCGATACGTCTATACAGCTCCCCGAAGGCTATCACATCGAATACGGCGGACAGTTTGAAAGCGAACAAGCCGCCAGCCGGACATTGGCGCTGACGTCATTCATCAGCATTGTTGTCATCTTCCTGCTGCTTTACAACGAGTTCCGCAGCGTGAAGGAATCCGGCGTTATCTTGTTGAACCTGCCGCTTGCACTGATCGGCGGTGTTTTCGCACTGGTCATCACGACGGGTGAGGTCAGCATTCCGGCAATTATCGGGTTTATCTCCCTGTTCGGCATTGCGACCAGAAACGGTATGTTGCTTATCAGCCACTATAACCACCTCCAAAAAGAGGAAGGACTGAATGTATACGACAGTGTCATGCAAGGCTCGCTCGACCGTCTGAACCCGATTCTTATGACAGCGCTTTCGTCGGCACTGGCACTGATCCCGCTGGCGCTCGGCGGCGACTTGCCCGGAAACGAAATTCAAAGTCCAATGGCCAAAGTTATCTTGGGCGGACTTTTAACCTCTACGTTCCTGAACGGTTTCATCGTTCCGATTGTTTACCTGATGATGCACCGCCGGCCTACCGACGCTGCACCGGAGCAAGAATCCCTCGCGACACCCTGCTAATCATCAGCCAGACGTAATAGAAGAAACAAATAAAAGAAAAAGTATGAAACGGATTATCATTATAAGTTCTTTTGCTGCCACTGCACTCTTCACCCTGACGGGGGGTGTGCAGGCACAGAACAGCATAGAACAGGTATTAAAAAATATAGAAACGAACAACAAGGAGTTGCAGGCGAACGCCCAACTGATTACCTCGCAGAAACTGGAATCCAAAACGGACAACAACCTGCCCGATCCTACCTTGTCCTACGCTCACCTCTGGGGAGCAAAGGACAAAAACGAAACAATCGGCGAACTCGTCGTTTCGCAGAGTTTCGACTTCCCCAGCCTGTATGCCACGCGCAATAAACTGAACCGGTTGAAGGCAGGGGCTTACGACAGCCAGGCGGACGTATTCCGTCAGGACAAACTGTTGCAGGCGAAAGAAGTCTGTCTGGACATTATCATGCTCCGCCAGCAGAAACAAATTCTCGAAGAAAGGCTCCGCAACGCGGAAGTACTCGCTGAAATGTATGCCAAACGTCTCCAAACCGGAGACGCCAACGCCCTCGAGACGAACAAAATCAATCTGGAATTACTGAACGTCCGCACAGAAGCCTCACTCAACGAAACGGCGCTCCGCAACAAAATGCAGGAACTGAATACGCTGAACGGCAATATCCCGGTGGTCTTTGAAGAAAGCCGGTATCCCCTCACTCCTTTTCCCTCCGATTACCAGATCTTGAAATCGGAAGTGCTCTCTGCCGACCGTACCCTCATGGCGCTCGGCAACGAAAGCCTCGTTGCCCGGAAACAAATAGCGGTCAACAAATCGCAGTGGTTGCCGAAACTGGAACTGGGATATCGCCGGAACACAGAAACGGGCACACCTTTCAACGGGGTAGTAGTCGGCTTCTCTTTCCCTCTTTTCGAAAACCGGAACAAGGTGAAGATTGCGAAAGCACAAGCTTTGAACATCGACCTGCAAAAAGAAAATGCCACGTTGCAAGTTGAATCCGAATTGTCACAGCTCTATCGTGAAGCCAAAGCACTGCATAACTCCATGGAAGAATATAAAAAGACGTTCCGGTCGCAACAGGACTTGGCATTGCTGAAACAGGCACTCACCGGAGGACAAATCAGCATGATAGAGTATTTCGTAGAAGTATCCGTCATCTACCAGAGCCACCAGAACTATCTGCAACTCGAAAACCAATATCAGAAAGCAATGGCACGGATTTACAAAAGTAAGTTGTAGGCCTTATCCGGCCTTTACAACACGCGGATCTTTTCCGGCAAATACCCGCTACGGATACGCCATTCCTGCGGATAAAGATTATTAGCCCGGTTGCCGATATTCTTCACAAAACCCAGAGGAATATTTCGATAAGTGAGCAAAACATACCCGCGAGGGGCTGTCGCCGGCAAAGTGACAGCCTCTTTCCGCAAATAAGCGATTGCTTGTTCATAACTCACCGCCTCGGTTGCAAAAACATCCTGCCGCAGAAGAAGGGCACTCATGGCCAAGGCATGGGCGGGAATCAGATCTTTTCCTTTCACCTCGCCAACCGAAACGCCTGCCTGCACCACCCGCAAATGTTGTTTCATGGCAGCCAGTTCGGCTACGCATTGCTGAGGAAACGCGTGTATTTCAGCACCTTCTGCCGACAAGACGTACTTTCCGGCACACTCATCATGCAGCCATTTTCCGGCCGTTGCCATGTTTTCCTTGGAGACAGGCGAAGAAGAGGCTCCCCCACCTTTCTTACCTTTTTTCCCGGCGGATTTTCCTTTCGGAAACGAATAATAATCGGCATAACTGTCCTCCCCTGCCATTTCCGGTTTGCGGAGTACGGACAAGAAAAAGCCTTCACCCTTCGTCTTATGCGGGAAAAAGTGATATACGGAAGCCGATTCGCCGCACAGCAGATTTCCTGTGATATTCCACTCTTCCCGAATATCTACCGCCAACGATTCCGCCCCAAATTCCTGCAGAATCCAACGGACATTTTCTTCGTCCTCTTTCGTGTTATATGTACAGGTACTGTATATAAGAATGCCTCCGGGTTTCAGACTCGGCCAAACGTCCGCAATAATCCTCCGTTGCCGTTGCCAGCAAATTTCCACATTCTCCGGACTCCATTCTTCAACGGCCACCGGATCTTTACGGAACATCCCTTCGCCGGAGCAAGGCACATCTGTCAGAATAACGTCAAAGAAAGAAGGCAAAGCCGAAAAATCAGCCGGGTCGTTATTCGTAACCACCACATCCGGATGTCCCCATTTCGTCAGGTTCTCCGCCAAAATCTGCGACCGGTTCCGGATTACCTCGTTGGCAACCAGCAAACTACCTTCGGGCAACACACTACGAGCATGGGTCGATTTCCCTCCCGGAGCGGCACAAAGGTCGAGCATCACCACCGGCTTCGTGACATGCTGCCGGAGCACCTGTTCCACGAACATCGAAGAAGCCTCCTGCACATAATAACACCCTGCATGAAACAACGGGTCGAATGTAAAAGTGAGCCGTTCGTCGAGGTAGATTCCCTCCGAAGACCAGGGAGGTTGAACCGATAGAGCATTTTCCACTTTCAACCGATGAACTTTCAACCGATTCAGCCTAATGCTCACAGGAGGTTCCTGCTGCAAGGCGGAAACCAGTTTTTCGTATTCTTCGACGCCCAACAAAGCGCGGGTATATTCTGTAAAAGAAGCGGGTAAATTCATTTTCATTTATTAATTTGCGCAAATATCAAAAATATTTCGTCTCTTTGCAACTTTCTCGGATACTAACTGCGTCTAACAGACAAAGAAACAAATTAAAAAATAACAAATATGAAACAAATTCTAATAGCATTATTGCTCGCATTCACCACTTCGACAGTAATTAATGCACAAAAACAGAGTAGCATTGAGAAGGATTCTACCGAAAATGTGAAAGTGACCCTTTCGAAAAAGACAGACACCAAGGCGGATGAATCCAACACAACAGTGACGGTGATCGGCGTAGATACAACGGCGGGCAAGGACGCAAACAGTGTCAGCTCCTCCGGAAGCAGCCACGGAAAAGTTGGTTTTACCTTCGAATCGGATGACAACGACCTTCCCTTCGGCAACCTCAGCGACACGATCAGCGGAGGGATCCTGATCTCTATTATCGCAATCGTCGCCGTCTTCGGACTGCCCGTATTTATCTTGTTTGTAATCTTTTTCTTCCGCTACAAGAACCGGAAAGCCCGTTACCGCCTTGCCGAACAGGCCATTGCAGCCGGACAACCGCTGCCGGAAAACTTTATCCGCGAAAACCGGCCGGCCGACCAACGCTCACAAGGCATCAAAAACACCTTTACAGGGATCGGACTTTTCATCTTCCTCTGGGCGATCACCGGAGAGTTCGGAATCGGAGCAATCGGACTGCTTATCATGTTTATGGGCATCGGCCAATGGATAATAGGCAGCAAACAACAGAAAACAGATGATATTGATCCTTTCCGGATGAACGTTTCCCGGAAAAGAGACATCGACACCCGGAACAATTCTGCTGCCGGAAACAATTTCGGTACCCGAAACGATCCCCCCACCGGAAACAATTTCGATGCAGCCGCCCCTTCGGCAACGCAGCAGGAAGAAAGAAACGGAGAAAAGAGCGACGAAAATAAATGAGCCAAATCAACGATATATCGCTAGTCGCACAGGTCGTAGTGTTCAAAAACACTAGGGCCTTCGACCAGTTAGTGAAGAAATACCAGTCGCCCGTGCGGCGGTTCTTTCTCAACCTGACTTGCGGCGACAGCGAATTGAGTGACGATTTGGCGCAGGATACATTCATCAAGGCATATACCAATCTCTCTTCTTTCCACAATCTGTCGAGTTTCTCAACGTGGCTCTACCGCATTGCCTATAATGTTTTTTATGATTATATTCGCAGCCGGAAAGAAATGGCCGGCTTGGACACAACGGAAATAGATGCCATTAACAGTACCGAACAAGAAAACGTCGGGCAGAAAATGGATGTCTACCAGTCGCTCAAAACGCTAAAAGATGTGGAACGAACCTGCATCACCTTGTTTTATATGGAAGATTTAAGCATTGACAAGATCGCAGGTATTACCGGAATACCGGCAGGAACGGTGAAAAGCCACCTGTCGCGTGGAAAAGATAAATTAGCAACGTACTTAAAACAAAATGGTTATGACAGAAATAGACAATGATAAACTCTTGCGCGACTTCTTTACCGAAAACAGGCAGGAGATAGCGGACAGGGGATTCAGCCGCCGTGTCATGCACCACCTACCCGACCGCAGCAATCGGCTGGCACGCATTTGGAACGCCTTCGTCATGGCTGTGGGAGCCGTACTTTTCGTCTCCTTAGGTGGACCGGAAGCTGCATGGGGAACGATTCGGGAAGTATTCATCGGCATGATTAATCATGGAACAACAAGTCCCGACCCGAAATCAATCATTATCGCAAGTGTAGTGTTACTGTTTATGGCTGCGAGAAAAGTAGCTTCATTGGCATAGGCGGTACGGAAATGTTAAGATTTAACAGTCCTGTCCGGCAAGGAAGACTATCAAAAAGAGGAAACGCCGTTCTTTGTATACAGACCAGGGCATTCCTGCACGCAGAAAGGGCGGTTTAACGCAGTGTTAAACCGCCCTTTCCGTATCACACAAATCACGGTTATTACTTACTGATTATCAATATAATACATCACATTCCCTTGCTTATCTCCCTGTTTACTCCAAACAGTCGGTCTTCACATAGTTACAATTTTGACAAGTAAGGCTTCGCGGCTGCGTACCGAAACAGTTAGTCCTCATAATTTTTCCCTTACTAATAAACCTGTCCGACTGTTAAACAATAATAAATCTACCCTTTGTTCCCGATTAGCCCAAACATAGATGTTGTATCTTTGTTGCTCTGTAAACTAAAATAGAGAGAAAAGTTTTGAAATTACGTATATTCATTTTATTCCTGTTCCTGCCTTTATTGCGTGCCCAGGCAAGCGTCATCGACAGTTTGATGACCCAACCCCGGGATTCTATCGGACTCACGAGTGATTCCCTTGTACTGCATTTTTTAGAGGAATCGGGTATACCTATCTCCGATAATAATAAAGTGAAACTGCTGAAAAGCGGGCGGGAAAAGTTTATCGACTTGTTTGAAGCAATCCGTCAGGCCAAGCACCACGTGCATCTGGAATATTTCAACTTCCGAAACGACTCTATCGCCAACGCCTTATTCGCCCTTCTCGCCGAAAAAGTAAAAGAAGGTGTCGAAGTGCGGGCAATGTTCGACGCTTTCGGCAACTGGTCGAACAACCAGCCGCTCAAAAAAAGACATCTCAAGAAAATCCGTGAACAAGGGATTGAAATCGTCAAGTTCGACCCGTTCACTTTCCCTTATATCAACCACGCCGCCCACCGCGACCACCGGAAGATTGTCGTAATCGACGGAGAAATTGCTTATACCGGCGGCATGAACATCGCCGACTATTACATCAATGGACTACCCAAAATCGGTACATGGCGCGATATGCACATGCGCATTGAAGGCGATGCGGTGAACGATTTGCAGGAGATTTTCCTTACAATCTGGAACAAGGAAACCAAGCAGAACATCGGTGGGGAAATTTATTTCCCTCAACATGAAGACAGTACAAATATCGTTGTCGCTATCGTAGACCGCACTCCGAAGAAAAACAGCCGTATGCTGAGCCATGCATACGCCATGTCGATCTACTCGGCACAAAAAAACGTACATATCGTCAATCCTTATTTCGTGCCGACTTCTTCTATCAAAAAAGCGCTCAACCGGACAATCGACCGGGGAGTGAACGTAACAATTATGGTTTCGTCCGCCTCCGACATCCCTTTCACGCCGGATGCCGCACTTTACAAGTTGCATAAGTTGATGAAACGGGGGGCAACAGTTTATATGTACAACGGAGGATTCCACCATTCTAAAATAATGATGATCGACGACTTGTTCTGCACCGTCGGCACCGCCAACCTGAACAGCCGCAGCCTCCGTTACGACTACGAGACGAACGCTTTCATCTTCGACAAGAAGACAACGGCGGAACTGAACACCATGTTCCGCAACGACATCGAGCACTGCACACAGTTGACACCGGAATTTTGGAAAAAGCGCTCGCCATGGAAGAAGTTCGTCGGCTGGTTTGCTAATTTATTCACGCCATTTTTGTAATTTTGCACAAAGAGGATGACTAAAAAGCCAATAGTATCCCAAACTCTCCTCTTTCCCGAAAGAGGGAATTGGAGAGGCTACCGACTTTTAAGCACAGCCTTGCAAATGCATTAACGCTTTGATAATTTACTCATTATGAAACAATATCTCGATTTACTGAACCGTGTGTTGACTGAAGGCACGGAGAAAAGCGACCGCACCGGTACCGGAACGATCAGCGTGTTCGGTCACCAAATGCGCTTCAACCTCGACGACGGCTTTCCCTGTCTCACCACCAAGAAATTACATCTGAAATCAATCATATATGAATTGCTGTGGTTCCTCCAAGGAGACACGAACGTGAAATACCTGCAAGAACACGGCGTCCGCATCTGGAACGAATGGGCGGACGAAAACGGTGATCTGGGACATATCTACGGCTACCAATGGCGTTCGTGGCCCGACTACAACGGCGGATTCATCGACCAGATCAGCGAAGCGATAGAGACGATCAAACAAAATCCGGACTCACGCCGGATTATTGTCAGCGCATGGAACGTAGCGGATTTGAATAACATGAACCTCCCTCCCTGTCATGCGTTTTTCCAGTTCTACGTAGCGGACGGACGACTGAGCCTCCAACTTTACCAACGCAGCGCCGACATTTTCCTCGGCGTGCCTTTCAACATTGCTTCATACGCACTGTTGCTGCAAATGGTAGCGCAGGTGACGGGATTGAAGGCCGGAGACTTCGTTCATACATTCGGTGACGCACATATCTATCTGAATCATCTGGAACAGGTCAAACTGCAACTGTCCCGCGAACCGCGTCCGTTGCCGCAGATGAAAATCAACCCGGATGTGAAAAGTATCTTCGATTTCAAATTCGAGGATTTCGAACTGGTGAATTATGACCCGCATCCGCACATCGCAGGTGTGGTAGCAGTCTGACCCCGGCACGATGCAGACGGAAGAATATCAAACGAACTTAATCTGTATGAGTAAAATATCTATTATAGCGGCCGTAGACCGCCGCATGGCTATCGGATTCGAGAACAAACTCCTTTTCTGGTTGCCCAACGACTTGAAACGTTTCAAAGCACTGACCACGGGAAATACGATTGTTATGGGAAGAAAAACTTTCGAATCACTCCCCAAAGGCGCCCTGCCCAACCGCAGGAATGTCGTTCTGTCTTCAAATCCGGCTGCGGAATGTCCGGGAGCGGAAGTATTCCCTTCACTCGAAGCGGCTCTGCAAAGTTGCAAGGAGGATGAACACGTATATATCATCGGCGGCGCAAGTGTCTACCAACAGGCGCTTCCCTTTGCCGACGAACTTTGCCTGACGGAAATAGACAACACCGCACCGGAGGCTGACGCCTTTTTCCCCGAAATCTCGCCCGCCGTATGGCACGAAAAAAACAGAGAAGCTCATCCTGCGGATGAGAAACATCTCTGCTCGTATGCATTTGTTGATTACGTAAAAGCGTAAAAAACAATTATTACAACTTATTAATCTTCGTCTTCTACGTCGACCATAATCGGCATCTGCCGTTTAATGGCTTCGTGGAAGGAGATTAGCGTTTCGGTACGCGCCAACCCCAACGGTTGCAGCTTATCGTGGATAATGCTCAGCAAATGGTGGTTGTTCTTAGCATAAATCTTGATAAACATATCATATTTTCCGGTGGTGAAATGACATTCTACCACTTCCGGAATCGCTTCCAAGGCTTTTGTCACCGAATCAAAGGACTCGGGGTCCTTCAGATAAATGCCGATATAAGCGCAAGTCTCATATCCTATCTTTTCAGGGTCGATCACATATTCCGAACCCTTTAATATACCGAGATTAGTCAGCTTCTGAATGCGCTGATGAATGGCCGCGCCGGAAACGTTACAAGCTCTCGCTACTTCCAGAAAAGGAATACGCGCATTGCCGGCTATTAACTTCAGAATCTGCTCATCTAAACTATCTAATTGATGATGTCCCATATTTGAATCAAATTGTTTTAATCGACGAATCTTTTATGCAAAGTTAGCGATTTTCCGGCAACAAATACTATAATTTATTACTTTTATTTGCAGAAAGCGGATAAGTCAACAATAGTTTGTACCTTTGTGGAAAACATAAATATACTATTTATATGAAACAATTTTGCTGTACACTGCTTTTTTTCCTTGCCACTCTGACAAGCTACGCGCAAAATTTTGCGGACTTTTTTCAAGATAAAACACTACGAGTGGATTACATTTTCACCGGAGACGCCAACCGTCAGGCGATCTATCTGGACGAACTCTCACAACTGCCTTCCTGGGCCGGACGACAACACCATTTATCCGAACTTCCCTTGGCGGGAAACGGGCAAATTATCGTGAAAGACGTTGCCACCGGACAATGTATTTATAAAACATCCTTTTCTTCACTGTTTCAGGAATGGCTGTCGACCGATGAAGCCCGGACAACCGCCAAAGGATTCGAAAATACGTTTCTCCTGCCTTTTCCCAAGAAAACGGTAGAAGTAGAAATTACGTTATATTCGCCCCGTAAGGATGTTATGGCAAACTTCAAACATATTGTATCGCCCGAGGATATTTTAATCCACAAACGCGGCACATCGCACGTCACCCCGCATCGTTATATGTTGCAAAGCGGCAGCGAGAAAGACTGCATTGATGTCGCCATTCTCGCCGAAGGATATACGGAAAAGGAAATGGATGTTTTCTATCAGGATGCGCAACGTACCTGCGAAAGCTTGTTCTCACACGAACCGTTCCGGTCGATGAAACAGAAATTCAATATCGTCGCCGTAGCCAGCCCGTCTACCGACAGCGGCGTAAGTGTCCCCCGTGCAGACCAATGGAAGCAAACTGCCGTCCACTCGCATTTCGACACGTTCTATTCCGAACGTTATCTGACTACCAGCCGGGTGAAATCGATCCACAATGCGCTGGCGGGAATCCCCTATGAGCATATTATTATCCTCGCCAACACGGATGTATACGGCGGAGGAGGAATCTACAATTCCTACACGCTGACCACTGCGCATCATCCCATGTTCAAACCGGTGGTCGTCCATGAGTTCGGACACAGTTTCGGTGGACTCGCGGACGAGTATTTTTACGAGGATGATACGATGACCGACACTTATCCGCTGGATGTGGAACCGTGGGAACAGAATATCACAACACGGGTGAACTTCGCCTCCAAATGGGAAGATATGCTCCCTCCACACATACCGGTACCTACTCCGGTTGCCCAACAAAAGAATTACCCGGTAGGCGTGTATGAAGGAGGTGGTTATTCATTCAAAGGTATTTATCGCCCGGCGTACAACTGCCGCATGAAAACCAATGAGCATCCCGAATTTTGCCCGGTCTGCCAACGCGCAATCCGCCGGATTATCGAATTTTATGTGCCATAAAGAAATAACGTTTGTCAAACTTAAAAACCCAAGCCTTTATGATTAAGCTTCAACCGATCAGCACATCGGATTTACAACATTACAAGTTTATGGAAGAACTCCTCGTTGATGCATTTCCACCGGAAGAATACCGTCAATTGGAAGAGTTACGCGAGTATACCGACCGGACGGGCAACTTTCATAATAATATCATCTTTGATGATGACCTGCCTATTGGGTTCATCACGTACTGGGATTTCGACCGCTTCTACTATGTAGAACACTTCGCCACCAATCCCGCCCTGCGCAACGGCGGATACGGGAAACGGACGTTGGAATACTTGTGCAACCACCTGCAATTGCCTATCGTACTGGAAGTAGAACGCCCCGTAGAGGAAATGGCAAAACGCCGTATTTGTTTCTATGAGCGTCAAGGATTCACCTTGTGGAAAAATGACTATTATCAGCCGCCCTACAAGCCCGGAGATGATTTTCTTCCGATGTATTTAATGGTGTACGGTGACTTGAATCCGGAAAAGGATTACGAAGATATAAGACATAAGCTCCACACTGTTGTTTACGGGGTAAAGGAGTAAAATCAAAGCAAATCAAAGTAAAGTAAAACAAATCAAAGTAAAAATCAGTAAGACTCCGGTTAAGAGATTGACCGGAGTCGCTTTATAAATATATATTCTTCTTCAATTTTAGTGGTAAGGTTGATTGGGAAAATAACAATTTGATAATTGATAGTATCCACCACTCTCCTCCTTCAGGAAGGAGGAGTACCCGTAGGGGGAGGTGGTAGGTGAATGCGTAAGTCGGTTATTATCAGCATTGTGTATCCACCTACCACCCCGGCTTTCAGCCACCCCTCCTTCCCGAAGGAGGGGAATGGAGATAGCACCGACTGGTTAAATGACCACCAAATTTGAAGAAGAATCTAAATATACAAATAAAAAAAACTGTTCCCAATAAAAAAAGGAGGGCTTCCAATTCAGAATTGGAAGCCCTCCTTTTTTATATATCAAATTAACTATTTATTTCTCACCACGTTTAGTAGCTGAGTAGTTAATCTTCAAAGCGTATGACTTTCTAAGAGCATTTTTTACGTCAGTAACAATACCCATTTTAGTCTTCTGGTCTACTTTCAGAGACACAGTCATTTTGGCAGCGTCACCCTCACTCATACTAGCACGTTCCTGGAAGATGAAGTCCTGTACTTCGCCCACTTCAGCATAGCTGTCGTTGAGCTGAATACGGCTTTCAGTACCCATTTTCGCACGATATTCCTGAGTCGGTTCGCCCACATAAATGAATGTCACCAATGATTTCTTCTCCAGTTTTTCGAGTTCAGTACCTTGCGGAAGTGTAAACTGCACCTTTAATGTTACCTCACGCATCGTTGTTACAATCATAAAGAAGAACAACAAGGTAAAGATAAGGTCAGGCAACGAAGAAGTATTCAATGCCGGCATTTCACGTTTACCAGTCTTATTAAATTTTCCCATTACTTACTTCTTTTTTTCTCCGTATTTTTTAGGTTCTGCTTCAGAAATTCGTTGCGGATAAACTTCACGAACAGCTTTCTGCTGTGCATCATTCAGTTCAGCGTAAGTAACCCCAAACTTTTCTTGAGCTAACTCATCTCTCAATTCATTGTATGCAGCTACCAATTCGTTCTGCACACTTATATATGCCTGATAAGAAGACCCGCGGTCATTCTGCAAAGAAATTACATGCTTATCATTAACAAGAGTAGTACCAAAGAAATCGACATTTTTTTGTGTCTTTTCCGGCATATTCTCAGCGTTATTGATGTTAGCAATAAACTCTTTGGCTTTCTGCCTCAACTGATCAACACCAATATAATCATTCCCGCACATCAAAGCATCATCTTTATTCAGATAAACCTGCAGGATGTTACGTTCTTTAATTTTATCGGTATTCTCATTCTTTTCATCTTCGGGTGGTGGAGGCAAAAGTCTTGCCAAACCACGGTCCGTATCCATTGATGTTGTAATCAAGAAGAAGATCAGCAACAAGAAAGCGATATCCGCCGTAGAACTTGAGTTAATATCAGGAACTTTTCTTTTTCCTTTTGCCATTTTAATTACTTATTTAATCGAGTATCCTCAATTGATTACGATAATTTTTTCTTTATACCACTCACAATGATTGCAACAACAGTCACAAACAACAAAATGTAAATAGAATAAAGGAACATATCAGTCAGTTTCAGCCAGAAATAAACGTTATCTGTACCTTCATAACCCGGGATATTCATCGGCGTACCGCTACCCATAGCCCAAGCTATAATTAAAACAACAACCAAAAGAACCAAACCAAGCAAAGATTTGATAGCAGAAGCCGGATTATCTTTTAAAGCTGCACCAAATTGGAATACGGCAGCAATCACAGTAGCTGCGATAGCGATACCAAACAAAGCATACATCAAATAGAGTAAGGCGTCTGTTTGAGCCGGCTGCCACATTTCGGGATCTACTCCCGGAATCACTGCATCGCCCGTAGCGTCTCCTCCAAAGAAGAAGATACCCATTACGATGAGGATAATGGCAAACATCGCATACAGTGCGTAGTACGATGCCTTATATGTTAACTTACTCATTTCAAATTATTTTTTGTATTTCAGATCATATTTGATTACCATGTCAAGCAAAGAGATAGAAGAATCTTCCATTTCGCTTGTAAGAGCTTCAATCTTAGAAAGTACGTAGTTGTAGAATACCTGAAGAATCAAAGCAACGATCAAACCGAAGATAGTTGTGATCAAAGCGACTTTCATACCACCTGCTACAACCGTCGGAGAGATATCACCTACCTGCTGGATTTTATCAAATGCCTGCACCATACCGATTACAGTACCCAAGAATCCGAGTGACGGAGCCATTGCGATAAACAGTGTGATCCAAGAACATCCTTTTTCAAGGTAACCAGCCTGTACACCACCGTAAGATACAACTGACTTCTCAACTACATCGATACCTTGATCGATTCTCATCAAACCTTGGTAGTAGATAGAAGCAACCGGGCCTCTGGTGTTACGAGCAATGTCTTTAGCAGCTTCAACATCACCTTTTTCCAAAGCAGCTTCGATAGATGCCATGAATTTTTTTGTGTTGATTTCAGCCAAACTCAAATAAATGATACGTTCAATACAGAAAGCCAAACCGATCACCAAAGCGATAGCTACCAAACTCATGAAAGATGCAGTACCTTCGATGAATTTAACTTTGATTTCCTTGTGAATACCACCCTCTTCTGCAGCAGGAGCAGCAGCTGTAGTAGCTTCAGCAGCAGGAGCAGCTTGTTGTTCAGTTTGTTCTGCTGCAGGAGCGTCTTGAGCCTGAGCAAGTTGAATTGAGCCAAAAGTGAAGGCCCCAATCACAGCAACAATTGCAAATAACTTTTTCATTGTGTGTCTAATTTTTAAGATTAATTAATTGATTATTATTTATTGTATTTACTTCACATTTCTCTTTTCATTACGCGGAGAGACGGGGATTCGAACCCCGGATACACTTTTGGCGTATACACGCTTTCCAGGCGTGCCTCTTCAACCACTCGAGCATCTCTCCCAATGGGTTTCCCGCATTTTCAGCTACAAATGTATCCTTTTTTTTCTTTTCATAAAGCATTATCCGTTTTTTATCTTGAATAAATACTGCAAATTAATATAATTTAAAACCTTTCGGAGCTTATTTGCGGATTACAAACACTTTTAGCGCGTTTTCGGTAGTGACTTGTGCAACGTACTCCGGATTCATCTGATAAATCTCAGCTATTTTCAGAAAGGTGTCCCGCACATTGGCGCTCTCATTCCTTTTTCCGCGATTTGGGACGGGAGTCAGATAGGGGGAATCGGTTTCGAGCACAATACGCTCCAAGGGAACTGTCCGCAAAGTGTCCGGCAAAGTTGACTTTTTAAAAGTGACCACTCCGTTAATACCCAGCATAAACCCTTCAAACTCCAACAACTTCGCCGCCTCATCGGGCGTCCCGGTGAAACTATGAAAAATACCGGTCAATGGGGTGTTTTTATAGGTTTTCATTACCTTATATATATAATCGAACGCCTCCCTGGAATGAATAACAATAGGAAAATTGTATTCAAGCGCCCACTCGATCTGCTTTTCAAGGACAAACAGTTGCTCGTTCAGGAAGGTTTTATCCCAATAAAGGTCCAGTCCTATTTCGCCGATTGCCACGAAGTTGTTCGGGGCCGACAGACGTTCACGTACAATTGCCAGTTCCCGCTCATACGTCTCGTTGACCGAAGTCGGATGCAGACCGATCATCGGATAACAAAGGTCCGGATAATCGGCGCAGACAGACAACATTGGTTCGATTGTCATACTGTCAATATTGGGCATGAAAATATGGGAAACGCCTGCTTTCCGTGCACGTTCCATTACCTGTGGCAAATCTTCGGAAAATTCTTCTAAAAAAAGATGAGAATGGGTATCTATCAGCATGTCAGTTCGTTTTCTTCTTTTACTTTTTCGCTGGAACGGTAATAATAGATCAATCCGTAATCACGGCATTTATCCAGTCGGACTTCATTCGGAGTGACGTCCTGATATTTAGTTTCCACCTGATTCCAGATGTCCAGAATTAATTCGTCGGCACGACCACGCATGGAAGCGAGTTCTTCCAAGCTGCGATTGGTTAGTGCCTGAAGGTTTTTCTGCCGTTCATAGCTGTCAAGGAAGATGTCGTAATGCACTTTCACGCGCGCAATGGTCGGATTGTAAATGGGTATGCCACCTTGGGCAGTCCGTTGCTGTTCGCCTTCGATTATTTTCTTTCCCCACTCCACCAAAGCGGCTTCGCTCAAGAGGTCGGGCACTACATTCGCTTCGGGCAACCCGTACATATTTTTATGCGATGTTTTAATTTCATCCCGCAGTACAGCCAGGTTGAGTACCTGAATAAAGTGGGAAATATACAGACGGGCCGTTTTTACATTAGCCTGATGTTTGCGGCTGGCCTTCGCCTGATTGTCATAACACTGTGTATAGTAAATCTGCGCCGCTTCAAACCTTTGCAGGAAATTGCGTGCTTCGAACAATGTTTTCAATGAAATAGCCAAATCACGGACACTATACAAATCGCCCTTTTCGACCGCTGCTTTCAGCGCCCGAACTCTGGCTTGGTCTGTATTTGGTAGTCTTCTATATGGCATATTATTCAAGAACTTAGCTACATTTCACGGTACATCAACAGCTTCACCAGGTTCTTTAATTCTTTTTTCCGTTCCTCGGCTACGGCAACTGCTGCCAGACTTTCCATAGCACTTGTGTAGTATTCACGCATTTTATTTTCGCAAACATTACGTATATTCAACTGATTATACAGTCCGGTCACCGCTTCTATTTTTTCGGCAGGCTGACAATCGTCCGCATTCAGCCAACGGTCCAATTCTTCCCGTTGCTTTTCGTCCGCGCGGTTCAAAGCTTTTATCAACATATACGTCTTTTTGTTGCAAAGAATATCTCCGCCTATTTTCTTCCCGAACACTTCCGGGTCACCATAGACATCAAGCAAATCATCCTGCAACTGGAATGCAACTCCTATCTGCATACCAAAATTATATAGATTTTCAGCATCTTCGGCAGTCGCTCCTGCCAGAATTGCACCAATCTTCAAACTGCCGGCAAGCAACACAGCCGTTTTGAGACGTATCATTTCGATATATTCGTCTTCCGTGACGTTATCACGAGACTCAAATTCCATATCCAGCTGTTGCCCCTCACAAATCTCCAATGTAGTCAGACCGAATAATTCCATGACCTCCTTCAAGTGCTCCGACGGAGCAGCCGTCATCAGGCGGAATGCCAGAATAAGCATGGCGTCTCCCGACAGAATAGCGGTATTATCATTCCATACTTTATGCACGGTCGGTTTTCCCCGGCGCATATCTGAGCGGTCCATTAAATCATCATGTAACAAAGTGTGATTATGATATACTTCAATGGCAGCGGCAGGGTCATATATAGAAGCAACATCCTCCCGATACAAGTTATATGCCATCAACATTAATACTGGTCGTATCCGCTTCCCTCCCAGTGAAAGGATGTATTCAATCGGTTCATAAAGTCCTTTCGGTTCCCGGGTAAACTGAATTTCAGAAATATAATTATTTATCTTATCGAGTAGTTGAGAAGCTGTAAACATGATGAATTAGAAAGATTAATGAATAAAAAGAGGCTGCCGAAAGCAGCCTCTTAATTTATAGTGTATACAAATTACTGCAATCTGAACATTACAGGAACCGTAAATTTAACACGTACCGGTTTTCCACGCTGCATACCAGGTTTCCATTTCGGCATGGTGTTAATCACGCGGAGAGCTTCTTTATCCAGATACGGGTCAACGCTACGTACCACTTTCGCATCTACGATACTACCGTCTCTGTTGACAACGAACTGTACGATTACACGTCCTTGAGTTCCGTTTTCCTGTGCGATAGTAGGATATTTGATGTTCTTAGCCAAATACTGCATCAAAGCTGCTTGTCCGCCAGGGAAGTCCGGCATGTTCTCTACAACTTCAAAGATAGTCTGTTCTTCCGGCTCTTCTTCAACAACCTGTACCGGTACATATTTTACTTCTACCGGAGCAGCATTATCTTCATTGATAATGGTTGTTGTTTCATCAATTTCGGCTTTATCGTCGACGATCTCCAGCAATTCAGCCACTTTCGGAGCTTCAGGTGGTGGTGGAGCCTGTTGTTCAGGAGTTTCGGTAATAGGAATGATTTCCTCTTCAAACACAAGGTCAGCTACTGCCTGGCTTGTATCAATCTTCACGTCACGCTGGGTCCATTCGAACGCCACGAACATGAAAGCTAATACTACCACGTAACCAACGAGCAACCATGTAGACTTTCTGCCTTCCAGGTCGGCTTTGGGTGATTTTTTAACTTCCATAAAAATAATTAATATAATGATTAATAAAAAAAGTGTCTATCTATGTGTCTCTGGGCAAATATAGTACATTTTCAGATAACCCTTCTTCTCTCCTCCTCTTTTTATCCGACTTTTTAACTTTTTTAATTCTTTCAGACTTATTCCACTGCTTTTATAGGGGAAACGCATGGCTGATTTTCAAAATAAACGTATCTTTGGCGGACAAATCAGATGAACTGAATATGAAAAAGATAACAATAGCAATTGACGGCTTTTCCTCTTGCGGGAAAAGTACTATGGCAAAGGATTTAGCGCGTGAAGTGGGGTATATTTACATTGACAGCGGGGCCATGTATCGCGCGGTTACCTTATACAGCATAGAGAATGGTATTTTCGACGGCGACATCATCGATACGGAGAAACTGAAAAAAGAAATCGGGAATATTCATATCTCTTTCCGACTGAACAAGGAAGGACGCCCCGAAACCTATCTCAACGATGTTAATGTGGAAGATAAGATACGCTCGATGAGCGTGTCTTCCAAGGTCAGTCCGATCAGTGCACTCGACTTTGTACGCAAAGAAATGGTAGCCCAACAGCAGTCTATGGGAGCTAAAAAAGGAATTGTAATGGACGGACGCGATATCGGAACAACAGTTTTCCCAAATGCCGAACTGAAAATATTCGTGACAGCTACGCCGGAAATCCGTGCCCGGCGCCGCTATGACGAACTGAAAGCGAAAGGACAGGAAGCCAGTTTCGACGAAATTCTGGAGAATGTGAAACAACGGGATTACATCGACCAGCACCGTGATGTCAGTCCGTTACGCAAAGCGGATGACGCCTTGCTGCTGGATAATACGGATCTGACCATTGCACAACAGAAAGAATGGCTGTTTGATCAATTTAATAAAGTTACCAACTAGTTTTCAGTAGGAATCCCCTTATCACTCTCAAATCAAATTTTATGATTAAAGTAGAAATAGACGAAGGTTCCGGATTCTGTTTCGGTGTGGTGACGGCCATTCACAAAGCAGAGGAGGAACTGGCAAAGGGTGAAACGCTCTATTGCCTTGGAGATATCGTACACAACAGCCGGGAGGTAGACAGGCTGAAAACAATGGGACTAATCACTATTAACCGCGAGGAATTCAAGAAGTTACGGAATGCCAAGGTGTTGCTTCGCGCACATGGGGAACCGCCGGAGACTTACATTATTGCCCGCGAAAACAATATAGAAATTATTGATGCAACTTGCCCGGTAGTGCTCAGATTACAGAAACGAATCAAACAGGAATTTCTGGAAAACGAACATCCGGAGAAACAAATCGTCATATACGGCAAAACGGGTCATGCCGAAGTGTTGGGGCTGGTAGGACAGACGGACGGAAAAGCGATCGTCATCGAAAAAGCGGAAGAAGCGAAAAAACTGGATTTGAGTAAGAGTATCCGGCTTTTTTCCCAGACCACGAAGTCATTGGATGAGTTTCAGGAAATTGTAGAATACATCAAACAGAACATTTCGCCGGAAACCACTTTTGAATATTATGACACGATCTGTCGCCAGGTTGCCAACCGTATGCCCAAGCTACGGGAGTTTGCAGCGTCGCACGATTTGATATTTTTCGTCAGTGGCAAGAAAAGTTCGAACGGAAAAATGCTGTTTGAAGAATGTTTGAAGGTAAACCCCAACTCTCATCTGATAGATAATGAGGAGGAGATTGATCCTTCGCTCATTCAAAATGTAACATCTATCGGGGTATGTGGAGCAACTTCTACTCCCAAATGGTTAATGGAGAAAATATACAAACACATTCAAGCATTAATATCTTAGTTTTTAATCAGAAGCAATCCGAAGAAGAAGATTTTAGAGAGCGACAATGTGTCAATATTCTTACAGTTTTCTTGCCACAAAAGAATAAAAAGAAAGTAAGAAAGACCAATTTGAGTATTTTTAATGTTTTCTTCACATGAAAAAGAACTTCCGGAACATCGCTTTCAACTTTTTATTGTACATTTGCCACGTCAAACAAATATTTAAGTTATGGGAACAGTTAAGTGTATCGGTATTTTGACTTCCGGAGGTGATGCTCCGGGGATGAACGCAGCTATCCGCGCAGTGACACGAGCAGCTATTTATAATGGATTACAAGTTAAAGGTATATACAGAGGATACAAAGGTCTGGTAACAGGCGAAATCAAAGAGTTCAAAAGTCAGAATGTAAGTAATATCATCCAACTGGGTGGAACGATTCTGAAAACAGCTCGTTGTAAGGAGTTTACTACTCCGGAAGGCCGTCAGTTGGCTTACGATAATATGAAAAGAGAGGGCATCGATGCCTTGGTTATCATCGGTGGTGACGGTTCGCTGACAGGTGCCCGTATCTTTGCACAGGAATTTGATGTTCCGTGTATCGGACTTCCGGGAACTATTGACAACGACCTCTACGGTACAGATACGACCATCGGATATGATACCGCATTGAATACGATTCTGGATGCAGTGGACAAAATTCGCGACACAGCCACTTCACATGAGCGCCTGTTCTTCGTCGAAGTCATGGGACGTGATGCAGGTTTCCTCGCCTTGAACGGAGCAATTGCTTCAGGAGCAGAAGCTGCCATTATTCCGGAATTCAGTACGGAAGTCGACCAACTGGAAGAATTTATCAAGAACGGATTCCGCAAATCAAAGAACAGCAGTATCGTATTAGTGGCCGAAAGTGAACTGACCGGAGGTGCCATGCATTATGCTGAACGTGTAAAGAATGAATATCCGCAATACGATGTGCGCGTAACTATCTTGGGACACTTGCAGCGTGGTGGTAGCCCTACGGCTCATGACCGTATTCTGGCAAGCCGTCTGGGTGCGGCAGCGATCGACGCAATCATGGAGGACCAGCGCAACGTTATGATCGGAATTGAACATGATGAAATCGTTTACGTGCCGTTCAGCAAGGCTATCAAGAACGACAAGCCTATTAAGAGAGATCTTGTCAATGTATTGAAAGAGCTTTCTATCTAACTCATTCTTCTTAAGAATTCTTTTTTATATTAGTATAAGATAGAGAGCGGTGGACAATTGGTTTCTCCAATTCATCCACCGCTCTTTTTTATCATTCAATATCCAGACTTTTCGTATGGCCACTTTATGCTATTTTTCTCGCCTCAACGGAAGATAAAGAAATAGCTTTCTCACGTTTTCTCTTATTCATAAGTTTTTTTACCCATAAATAATAACCGGTCAACGGCAATGAGGCACCAATCAAAGCAGCAATAAAGGTAAGAATCCGAGTCAACATTCCTCCCCAGTTGCCAACATGTACAGAGTAAATCCAACCACGAATTTTTCCTGATTTATCCTGATGTTGATAAAGATTTGTTTCTGTAAATTCACCATTATCAGTGTTGAAAGAATAACGGTCAGCTGCACGCTGATTTCCGAAACGGTTGAAAGAGACGCTCGCCGTACCGGAAGCAACACTGATTTGTTTATATTCCGGATTCTGGCGGCTTAGCTTATCGTAAACTTCTTGCCAATAGACGAAAGGTGAAGTGACAGAGTGTATATAATTGTGACCGTTTTCCGAATGTTCCTTATTCCCTTCTTTTCTTCCTTCACGCAAAGCCAGCTTGGTATCTCCCTTTTGAGAATCACCTTTCCGCTCCTGCCCATAAGCAGCCCGTTGTTGCACTTCCACACCGAACACTTTATAGAAAGCGGCCCGATACCACGGGAAAGACCATGTCAGCCCCGTCAACGACATAGCTAAAAGAAAGATTAAGGAATACATTCCTCCCGCTACATGCAGATCATACCAGAACCTCTTCCAACCTTTTTTTGTTGATATTTTCAGACTGTTCTTCAGTGTCTTACGTGTACGTGGCCACCAGATAGCAATTCCTGAAATCAGCACAAAAACGAATAATAGCGTGCTGACACCCACAATCATCTTTCCCCAAAAGATCCCTTCATTACCCGGATTCATACTATCCAGCAACCAACGGTGCATCCGAAACATAAACATAAAAAAGCCGCTACGCTCACTTTTCCCTTTTACTTCACCCGTATATTGGTCTACATATAATGACGCACGACGTGGTTTGGAAAGGTTAACCTGATAAGCACGCTCGGAATCGGAAGAAATGCTGACGCTAGTCACAGAAACACTGTCGGGCAATGTAGCTGTCACCTTTTCAAGCAACTGTTCGATAGGGAGTGGGACTTCTCCCACTGTTTCCACATAATAAAGTTCGTGGCGGAACAACTCATTCACCTCATCCTCGAATACCAACATAGCACCGGAAAAACAAATAAGGGTGATTATCAATCCGAAAGGGACAGAAAGCCACAAATGTATCTTTTCAAATATTTTTTTCATAATCTATTTATTACTACTATTTCTTGAAAAAGCCTGCAAAGCTTTCCGCTCGGCAGGCTTTCATCTAAAAAGAACTATTTTCTATTTAACAGGTATTTGTTACTTTGAAGGATATTTCATCTTACCTACTGTAGTGATAGCGTCAGCCTCTACCGTCAAACCTTTCACAGCCTTACCCGTTTTGGTATCAATTTTATAGAAAGCAGGGTGTTCACCAGTAGTCACAGTAACAGCCATATAAGCATAGCCATTTTCTCCATAAGGCTCGCCGCCAAACTTTCCTTCAGCAGGCAAACCCGTAACAGGAATAATCGTCCTATCTTCTGCCTTAAAAATAGCCAGCTCGCTGACATCCGCACTTGTACCGCCATGAATCATATCATCCGCTCCTTTTTTATACAATTGAAGCAGGAAGTAATCTTCAGAGATGTGCCAGCAACGGAAAATAGGATGTTTAGTGCCTATCTCTTCAAAGTTCACATAGTAATCCGGATCGAAATCCGTTGCACCCGCTTTGATACGCATTACGCCTGAGGGTTTCTTTCCTGTCACTTTCTTCAAATCAGAAGATGAAACTGCCGTACGCCCATATCCGGGAGAGAACACATACACATCGCCATTATCAGCAGGCCAAATTGTCTGATAATATTGTGAACGCATACGACCACATGCATAACCGATTTTATCAGTCGTAGCAATCACGGGTGTCCCGTTGAAGTTAGTACCACTATAAATTGCTACATAAGCATTGTCCGGATATTGTGTGGAAGGAATTACGCCAGTCGTATAAGCACCACTACCACTACCGCCATCAGCTTTAGTGATAAGTTCTTGGTCGGTTACTTTGTCCGGCCATGCCTTAATACCGTACTTACTCATACCCATCGGAATGACAGAAGTATAAATTTTATTATTAGCTTCTACCAATCCTGCCCAAGTAACTTTTTCACCATTACCCAAGAAATTTTCGGCGATCAATGTGCCTTCTTCTTGCGAACCGTCAGTTGCGTCCAGATAATTAAACAACAAAGCCTGAGCTACATTCTGCTCATCGTCTTTCTGACTTGAGTCTCCGGTAGAAACAGTCACCACCTTGTCTCCCCATGTTCCATACGATGTGATACGATTAAAGGTATATGTATATTTTTCTTTCATTTTACCATCTGCTCCCAAATAATAAGAAGCTCCCGTACCGGCACCACCTTTATTATAAACTAAAGCAAATACATAATCCAACCCTTTATATACCCAATACGTACCGCCAATCACTTCGGTACCTTTTCCTTTTGTTGATACTGTTCCTTCATCAAGAGAACTAACTGCCACCAAATAACTTGCTTCACCAACTGTAGCAGCCACTACATAGGCTGTTTCTCCGTCAGTCGAAGGGTTATCCACCGGATTATCAACATCATCGCAAGATGCAACAAACACACCACCACTCAAACAAAAGGCTGCCGCAAACACACACAGCAAAAACTTTTTCTTCATATATTCTTTATTATTGATTTATACTAAAAACTTAATCTTATTATCTACCGAAAAACACTCTGAACTTTCCATAAAATGCACGTCCAGCCTTTTGTAGGCTGAAATTGTCAAACAGTTGCGCATCCGTGAAATTCTGACATTCAAATGATACGTTATAGCGCCCGTTCTTCATTGTATAGGACAAGGATAAATTATGAGAAAACTGTTCCGGCACCATGTTTTTTGAATCTTTATCGCCGATATTCTCCCAATAAAGAGGGAAATCGTGTTGCCAGTAGCTATCATAGCCTATCGTCAGTACATTTCCCTTAATAAACAGGTCATTCCAATGGAAATTAGCATTTATATTGGCGTAACGATAAGGGAGATTCGGCATACGCACCTTGTAATGCATACTTTCCTGCAAAGAGGTGCCTGCCAGGTACTTTTCATAGTCACGGGTATCAATACAATTAAATGTACCGCCTACATCGAACCAGTGCGAGAAGCTATAAAGCAGCGATAAATTATATCCTTTAGTCCTCACATGCCCATGATTCTCATAGTATCCGTAACTTGTTCCCCCCAATACATCCAATCCTCTTTTTATGTAATCTTTCGTATCCCGATATATCAAGCCGGCCTCGGCATACACCCCGTGTTTGCCAAACTGATAATTATAGCTGAAACTCAGATTCAGATTATCACTTTTCTCCGGCTTCAGATTTACTTTACCGGCTTCCAAGTCTTCATCACCAAACAGTTCGTCTGTCGTAGGAAGCCGAAAAGCCTTTTCATAAGAAAGTTTTACCTGAAAATCTTTCCATAAAAAATATGTACCCACAGCACCGTATCCGAAAGCACTTACCGTATTGGATAAATTTATATAATTACCTATGCCATCCGTACTCTGTGACACCGGACCTTTGTTGTATTGCCGGTAATGCTTGGCAAATGCCGAAATATTCCATTTGTCCGACGGCATCAGGCGATAAGAAAGACCGCTGACATTCTTACGCGTAATTTTAGGAATACTAAAATCCGTAAATTTGGAAGAAGCACCTATGATAGAGCGGCTTGTACGTTCAAAATCACTTACCACATGGCTAAAAGTAAACGTATGCGCCTCTCCGATATGATAATTCATCCTCAGCGTTCCATTCCAGTTCTTGTTTTTAGATTCACTATTCTGATAAGACTGTTCTCCCCGGCTGCCCCTTTCGTAAAACTCACCACGCCAGTTGTAAGCCCGTGAAGCGGTATCGACATTATTAGTGAGGTTATGGTTATAATTGGCAGTCAGCAGTAAATCCAAATTCTTCACGAATAAGTTCTTTTTGTAGTATTCCAACGAAGGGGCCAATGAATGTCCTTTGCGGAATTTTTCACCGAACACGACATCTTGATAAACACCAGTTTGTATCTCTTTATAGAAATAGGAATAATTGAAGCTCAGAGCCAATCTGTCCGCCCATTTTTTTCCAACCACACCGATTTTTCCAATCACAGCTTCATTATGGTATTGGTCATTGAAACGTTTCAGATGGTAAATCTTACTTTTGTCGAGTGGCGGAAAACGCACACTTCCATCTTCTCTGATTTCAAAGTCACGTACATACGTATCTACATAATAATCATTATCCGAAAAATTCTGAAAAGCGTTCACTTCATACATAAAACCATTCTTGAATATTTGTCCGAAACGTACGTATGACTTATGAGTGTTAAATGAACCGTAAGAATAAGAAGCATCCAGAAACCACTTCCCGGGTTGTTTGTTAGTGACAATATTAATCACTCCCCCGATAGCATCCGTACCGAATCCTACGGGAACCACACCTTTGTACACCTCTATGCGATCTGCATAATTAATAGGAACATTATTCAAATCGAATGCAGCACCGGCCCCTTCTTGCGGTATTCCGTCAATAAAGATTTTCACATGCCGCCCGCTAAAACCGTCAATATACAACTGCATATCCGATCCTACTCCGCCTGACTCACGGAGTTTTACCCCCGGCACCTTAGTCAGTGCGCCGGCTAAAGTCTGTGTACTGTTATGCAACTTCTTCGCGTCAACGGCTACCGCATTAAAGGCTGACTTATTTACCCGGCCAACTCCGGAAGTTGTTACTACGACCTCTCCCAACTCTTTCACTTTCGGTGCAATGGTGACATTGACCTTTATCCTTTCTCCTTTAGCTAATTTAACCTTCTTTTCTACTGTTTGATAACCTACAGCCGAAACGACAAGTATATATTCACCTTCCACAGTTTTCAAGTGATAAATTCCCTTTTCATCCGTATAACTGCCATAGTTCGTTCCTTTCAGATAGACCGTCGCAAAATCTACGATCTCCTTTTCTGTAGATATCACTCTGCCCGAAATCATACTAGTATAATGACGCTCGTGCTGTGAATATGCTGATACAGAAAATAAGAATACTAGAAAAAACAAAAAACATTTATTAATCATCTCCTTTTTACTTTATACCTATTCATTTACTTTAAAAGCGATGCAAAGGTAAGTAGAAACAGGAGCGCAAAACAATCCCTATCTATTGGTAAAAATTAGACAACAAATACTAAACATATAGATATACACAATACCTATATATATGTAATTACTAGATAAATTAAATAAAAAGAGAAAAAAAATCCTACTCCAACCATTGCGCCAGCAAACGCTCCGTTATTTCCCACAACTGCTCTTTCTGTACATGGTTCACATACTTATCGGATAAGCTTTTCCGGTGATTATTGACATAGAGTTGCCCTGTCACACCGGCTTCTTTTTTGTCCAGCAACAGACCAATTGCCGTAGAAGCTCCTTTCTTCGGCTTACGAATAAAAGGACGGAAGAATATATCTGTCAGAGGGTCGAACCACTTATGCATCGTGATGATATCAGTAGAGACAATTCCCGGATCGGCAGCATTGACAGTGATTCCTTTCTCCCGAAGTTGTTCGGATAGTTCGAAAGTAAATAATAACAAAGCCAATTTTGTGTTACTATAAACAGGTATTCTCCAAAAGTTTCCCGTTTTCCCCCTGTGAAAGAAATCAGGAAAATCAAGACGGCCGATTGCATACGTACACGAAACCATATTTACAATACGTGCTCCGGATGCCATAGTCGGAACTAATTTACGAGTCAGCAGGTAAGGACCAACATAATTTACACTGACCGTCCGTTCAAATCCATCGTTCGTAATAGAAAATCCGGTTTCCATTGTCCCGGCATTATTCATCAACAAGGAAATGGAAAGTTTACGTTCCAAAATCCGATCAGTAAAAGAGGCTACGGAGTGCATCGAAGACAGATCAATAGCGAGTACTTCCAAATTCGGATTTCCGGTTTCTTTCATTAAACGTTGGCACACGTTTTCCGCTTTTTGCGGGTTATAACAAGCCATTATGACATGATAGCCGGCTGTGGCCACGGCACGGGTTATCTCCGTTCCCATGCCTCCGTCAGCTCCGGTAATGATCGCCCATTTCACTTCATTCATTGTTTTTCCAATTTTTCAATCTCCTTTTGCAGACAAGGAGGCAGTTCTTCATTCAAATGTTTATGACAAGCCATTTCGTTCGTGTACATACGGCCAATGCAATAATTGCTATGCCCGCAATTACAACGTGCACGGTCTTCACGTGCCATACGGTTCACAAATCCCGGTTCATTCAGCAGGGCACGTGCCATTTGAACAGCATCAAAGCCGGCATCCAGCACTTCATCAATTTTCTCACGAGAAACAAGGCCGCCTACATAAATTAACGGAGCACCCGGAAGGGCCTCACGGAACTTCAGCGCATCTTCGAGAAAATATGCCTCTTTGAAAGGAACAGTCGGAATCATCCATTTTCCGAACATCCGGACGCCATATTTCAGCCACCAGCAATTCATATAATAAGCCATAGAACGGATAGGCATCGCCCCTCGCATCACATACATCGGCGCACGACTGACGAAACCACCGCTCAATACCAGCCCGTGAGCACCCAGTTCGAGCAGGCGTCGGGCTACTTGTATCGTTTCCTCCGACTCCATTCCACCTTTGAAACCGTCGCGCATATTCATTTTCACAAGAACCGCCATATCGCTACCGGCAGCTTTCATCACTTCTTTCATCACTATATCCATAAAACGCATCCGGTTTTCCAACGAACCTCCGTATTCATCCTTCCGGTGATTCGTGTAAGGGGAAAGGAACTGGCTAATCAGATATCCATGTCCGGCGTGAACCTCAACAGCATCGAAACCAGCTTCTCTAGCCAGATTGACAGCCTTTCCATAAGCACGCGCCATTTCAGGAAGTTCTTCTTTCCTCATTCCGCGCACAAAGGTCGGAGAGTAAAGATTGAAACCGGAAGAAGCAGAGATAGGAGTTACTCCACAAATGTTCTTGTGGGACATATTACCGCAATGACCGATTTGTATACCTGCTGCGGCACCCTCATCGTGTATGGCGTCGGTCACTTCGCGTAAACCGGGAATTATGGAAGATCGTAACCATAATTGGCGGTCAAAAGAAAGCCCGCTTTGTGTCACGGCAGCATAAGCAACCGTCGTCATGCCAACCCCGCCTGCGGCTACCGAACGGTGATAATCCAACAACATTTGTGAAGGGGCGTTTCCCGGACACATACTTTCAAAAGCTGCCGAACGAATGGTCCGGTTGCGAAGTGTCAAAGGTCCAAAAGTGACCGGGGTAAATAACTTTGATTTCATAGTAGTATGATATATTTTGTCAAAAGATAGCCTTAATACAGAAAAGGGAATACACGTTTCCTATTTCCCACCTCATCACCGAATTCCTCGCGGTAACGGTGCCAGATTGCGTTGGCACGCGGGACAAGGTTAGCGATCGTCCACCAAAGAAACACAAGTCCGGAAAGTGAACAAGTGAGTATCGCCCAGCCTGCCCACTCTACTATTTCGCCGAAGTAATTGGCGGAAGTAACGTAGCGGTACATCCCTTTTTGAGGCAGATAGTGGCGGGTATCTCCCGGCTTTCGCAAATGCCGGATGATATAATCCGAGTGCCAGTTCACCAGCATACCAGTAAAAAAAAGCAGAGTTCCGAGAATAAACCATGGTGACATAAACCAATCAATGCCGTACATTCCTTCAGGCGCAAGATGAAATATCCATTGTCCTTGCATATATCCGTTCAACAAATTAAAAAGAATGCCCATTGACATAATAGCTAACGGCATTTTACTCTTTCCGGTCAGCAATAGAGGAAAAACGAATGCACGCTGGAAATAATGAATCTGGAAGAATATGAAGAACATCAGTATGACGGGATCAAAACGGCGTTCCGAATGCACCCACATCCAACACATAACTAAAAATACAGGGGCCTCCATTAATATCCAAGCTAACTTATTGGAAATAGCCACACCCCACGAAGCAGTACGAAAAATACCATATCCGGCTTTCACAAAGTAAAGGGCAATAAAAACAATCAGAGCGATCAGGCTCATTATGCCCAAAAACAGATTAAATGCATTCATAGTCATACAGATATTCTTTTACAATGTGCAAAAGTAACAAAAAAGAGGAAAATTGCAACGCAAAACTCCTTAAATAAAAACTCGATGACACACAGAAAGTTTTCTCTAAAAAACACTTATCCCCAGGCATACCTCCGGAAATGATCGGAATATACACCTGGGGACTACACTTATCTATTCAATAAAAGGATTGTTTCCTGTCAGCGTTTCTTTATTGGGATATAAGCCAGATCATCAAGCACGTTCTTATAAGCCGGACGGATAATACGTTTGCCTTCGAAGTTCAATTCTTCATTGCGGTGGGCACACCAGCCTACGATACGTGCCATTGCAAACAAAGGAGTGAAGATTTCCTGCGGCAATCCGATCATTTCATACACAAAGCCCGAATAGAAGTCAATGTTGCTCGATACTGTCTTGCCGTTATTCTTGATGCGTCCGAAAGTCGCGATCGCCCGTTCTTCCAAAAGTTCGAGGAAGGCAAACTCACGTTCCTTGCCTTTTTCACGTGCCAGATCACGTGCCAATTCTTTTAGTAAAAGTGCACGCGGGTCGGAAATCGTGTAAACGGCATGACCAATACCATAAATCAATCCGGTCTTATTATAAACCTCTTTATTCAGCATACGAGTAAAGTAGGTGTCAATCTCATCAACATTTGTCCAGTCCTTGATGTTCTCCTGCAAATGATGGAACATATCAGCAACCTGAATATTTGCACCTCCGTGAAGCGGGCCTTTCAGAGAACCGATACCTGCGGCAATGGCCGAGTAAGTATCTGTTCCGGTAGAAGAAGTGACACGGACAGTAAAAGTCGAGTTATTACCACCACCGTGTTCTGCCTGAAGAATCAGAAGCAGGTCAAGAGTACGTGCATCCAGTTCGGTATAGTCTTTTTTCAGCATATACAGGAAGTTTTCAGCGATAGAGAGTTTCTCCTGCGGATGTCGGATATGCAGCGAACGTCCGAAAGTAGCATGACGCAGCATATTATAAGCATAAGCAATAATGGTAGGGAATTTTGAAATAAGGTCGATACTTTGACGCATCAGGTTATCACGGGAAGTGTCGTCCGCATCCGGATCGAAGCGATACATTTCGAGTACGCTGCGTGCAAGGATATTCATAATGTTATTACCTTCCAACTCGATGATATTCATCTTCGTTTTCTGCTCCAGTGCCATATTATCATTAATCAGTTCGCAGAATGAAGCTAGTTCCTCCTTGTCCGGCAGACGACCGGAAAGTAACAGGTACGCCACTTCCTCAAAACCGAAACGTTTCTCTTTGATGATTGCATGAGAAATATCTTCCACATCATAACCGCGATAGAACAGTTTGCCAGGAATCGGTTTCAGTCCGCCGCCCGGAATACGTTCGTAGCCTACTACATTACCAATTCTGGTCAGACCTACCAGTACACCTGTGCCATCTTCATTACGTAGCCCGCGTTTCACGTCGAACTTGGGGAACAATGCTGTGTCAATCCGGGTAGCTTCCTTCATTTCTTCGGACAGCTTGTAAATCAGGTACTCTTTCTTCATATTCGTATGTTTTTAATCATTATTCTTATTTTTCGATTCTTTCCACTATTTCACGGGTGAAATCTGTGGTTGAGAGAGAGGTTCCATTCGGCATAAAACGGGCAAGATCATGAGTGGCACGGGCTTCCAGAAAACTATTTTCAAGAGCTTTTTCGATAAGAGCGGCAGCTTCCGTCCAACCGAAATATCCGAGCATCATCACTGCCGAAAGAATGATCGAACAAGGATTCACAACGTTTTTACCTGCAATGTTAGGAGCAGTCCCATGCGTTGCCTCAAAGATAGCATGGCCGGTTTTATAATTGATATTTGCTCCCGGAGCAATGCCTATGCCACCCACCATTGCAGCCAACTGGTCAGAAACATAATCTCCGTTCAGGTTCAAAGTGGCTATTACCGAATATTCTTCGGGAATGAGCAGTGTATTTTGCAAAAATGCGTCGGCAATGCAGTCCTTTATCACTAGCCTGCCGTCCGCCAAAGCGTCACCAAACTCACGTTGCGCCAACTCATAACCCCACTTTTTAAATCCTCCTTCAGTATATTTCATAATGTTTCCCTTATGTACCAATGTCACGGAAGGCAGATGATGATCGAGCGCATATTGACATGCAGCACGCACAAGACGTTCCGTACCTTCGCGTGAAACAGGTTTCACACCGAAAGAAGAAGTTTCGGGAAAACGGACTTTCGTCACACCCATTTCATCTTTCAAAAACTTATAAAACTTCTTTGCCTCCGGAGTACCTGCTTCCCACTCAATACCTGCATAAATATCTTCCGTATTCTCACGAAACACACACATATTTACCTTCTCGGGAGCTTTCACCGGAGACTGTACCCCCTGATACCAACGAACAGGACGAAGGCAGACATATAAATCAAGTGTCTGCCGCAAAGCAACATTCAACGAACGGATTCCACCGCCAACTGGTGTAGTCAACGGACCTTTGATTCCTACCAGATATTCCTGAAATGCCTGCATCGTTGCTTCCGGAAGCCACGAACCTGTTTCATTGAAAGCACGTTCTCCAGCCAGCACTTCCAGCCATTCAATATGACGTTTACCCCCATAAGCTTTCCGAACGGCTGCATCTACTATAATCTGCATGGAAGGAGTCACCTCAGCCCCTACCCCGTCTCCTGTAATGTAAGGTACGGTAGGCACATCAGGCACTAATAGCGTACTATCTTTTTGTATGGTTATTTTGCTCATTTCTTTTTTCTTTATAAATAACAGTTTTAAAAAGATTTACTTCAATTTTATCTCGCATTCAAGGCGGAACCAGCACGGAACCAACCTATCTGTTGTTCGTTGTATGTATGTTGCACTTCAAAACTTTCTTTTGTTCCGTCTTCGTGGTGAAGAACGACTGTCAGATTATGTCCCGGCATAAAGTCTACCAAACCAGTGACGGAAAGCACATCGTGTTCCTGAATTTTATCATAATCCGCCTTGTCAACAAAAGTAATGGCAAGCATTCCTTGCTTCTTCAGATTCGTTTCGTGAATACGGGCGAAACTCTTGGCTAGGATCACACGGACATTCAGAAAGCGCGGCTCCATCGCTGCGTGTTCACGACTGGAACCTTCTCCATAGTTTTCTTCAGCGACTACAATAGAAGAAATCCCTTCGGACTTATACATCTTTGCCGTTCCGGAGACTGTTCCATAAGTATTTGTAGAACGGTTCCAGACCTTGTTCGTTTCGCCATTGAAGACATTGACAGCTCCCATTAACATATTATCCGAGATATTTTCCAAATGACCACGGAAACGGAGCCATGGTCCCGCCATAGAAATATGGTCGGTTGTACATTTACCTTGGGCTTTTATCAACAGAGGCATATTAAGCAAATCAGTCCCGTCCCAAGCGGGAAAAGGTGTTAAAAGTTGCAGGCGCTGTGAGTCCGACTTCACCTTGATTTCCGTTTTAGCTCCACCCGGCGCGATATATCCGACATTACCCGGCGTAAATCCTCTCATCGGGAGTTCGTCTCCCACAGGTTCGGATAGTTTCACTTTCTCACCGTCATGATTGACTAATCTGTCCTTCAAAGGGTTGAAACAGAGGTCGCCGGCAATAGTCAGTGCCATTGTCAATTCAGGAGAAGCAACAAAGGCATAAGTATTCGGATTACCATCCGCACGCTTGGCAAAGTTACGGTTAAAGGAAGTCACGATTGAATTTTTCCGTGTCGGGTCATCGGTATGACGTTTCCACTGACCAATGCAAGGACCACAGGCATTTGCCATAATCGTTGCACCGATCTGTTCAAAAGTCTCAATCATTCCGTCTCTTTCGGCGGTAGCGCGAATCTGTTCTGAGCCCGGATTTACAATCAACGGAGAAGCAACACTCAGGTTCTTTTCCGCTACCTGTTTTGCCAAAGAAGCAGCACGACTCAAATCCTGATAAGAGGAGTTAGTACACGAACCAATCAGTCCGACTTCCATTTTACGAGGATAACCGTTCAACAATACTTTTTCCGCAAACTCGGAGATAGGAGTAGCCGCATCCGGCGTGAAAGGTCCATTAATATAAGGTTCAAGTTCGGACAAGTCGATTTCAATGACACGGTCGTAATATTTTAAAGGTTCATCCGTCACAACTTCGTCGGCACGGAGATCAGCTTCCACAGACTCTGCCAAATCGACAATACGATCTCTTCCGGTAGCTCGTAAATAAGTCACCATACGCCCGTCGAAAGGGAAAAGTGAAGTAGTAGCTCCTACTTCCGCTCCCATATTACAGATAGTAGCTTTTCCGGTAGCGGAAAGTGATTCGGTTCCCGGACCGAAATATTCAATGATTGCATTAGTGCCTCCCTTTACGGTCAATATTCCTGCCAGCTTCAAAATAACATCTTTCGGAGATGTCCAGCCGCTTAGTTTTCCGGTCAAATGAACACCTATAATTTTCGGCATTTTCAATTCCCACTCCATACCTGTCATTACGTCTACGGCGTCTGCACCGCCTACACCGATAGCCACCATACCCAAACCACCGGCATTAGGTGTATGTGAGTCTGTTCCTACCATCATGCCGCCAGGAAAAGCATAGTTCTCGAGTACTACCTGGTGAATGATACCCGCTCCCGGTTTCCAAAAACCAATGCCATAACGGGAGGATACGTCGCGGAGGAAATCATACACTTCTTCGTTTGTTTTAGTCGCAGTAAGTATATCCTCTTTTGCGCCCTTATAAGCCTGTATCAAGTGGTCACAGTGTACGGTAGAAGGCACAGCCACCTTTTCCTTGCCCGCATTCATAAATTGGAGCAAAGCCATTTGGGCAGTTGCATCCTGCATAGCCACGCGGTCAGGACGAAAGTTTACGTAGTCTTCTCCTCTCTTGTAGTCTTTCACATCGGCGGCATCATAAAGATGCGCATACAGAATTTTCTCGGCTAACGTCAGGGGGCGTTTCAAGATCCTCCGCACATGTTCTACTTTCCCTTTATAGGCTCTGTAGAATGCTTCTAGCATAGTCATATCATATACCATATTACTTTTTGTTTTTTTAGTCTATCTATTAAAATAACGAACGGGGTTCGAGGATTGTTTAACAAAATGAAATATTTTTTCTATCCAAAAAGAAGATTCGTTACCTTTGCACCTATTATGAATAATAATTCGAAAAGCCCGGTCTCCGACCTTCAGTACCAGCAACTCCTGCTACGCATGGAGTATGAATACGAGAAAGAGGAATTCAAGCGACAAACCGAAACAATGGGTATTGCCCGTAAAGTGAAACGCGGTCTGTGCTGGTATCCCGTCTCTCCCGGTCGAAGCTACTACAATTCTCTGAATCAACTTGTAATAGATATTACACGGACCGAAAATAAAGAGATAGAACACTCTTTCGAGTTTGGTCGCCCCGTCTGTTTTTTCCACCAGTCTTTCGATGGAAAAGTGAAATATATGAATTTTATTGCTACCGTCAGTTACGCAGACGAAGAAAGAATGGTAGTGGTTTTACCCGGTGCAGGGGCAGTTATAGAGTTACAAGCGGACAGTTCATTAGGTATACAACTTTATTTTGATGAAACATCCTACCGGACAATGTTCGAAGCATTAGAAGATGCAATCCGAGCCAAAGGTAACCGCCTCTCAGAACTGCGTGATATCTTGCTGGGAACGCAAAATCCCGGATTCCGTGAATTATACCCTGTCCGTTTTCCATGGCTGAACAGTACACAGGAGACAGCCGTCAACAAAGTATTATGCACGCGTGATGTCGCCATTGTCCACGGCCCTCCGGGAACAGGAAAAACAACCACGCTCGTCGAAGCGATTTATGAAACGCTGCACCGGGAACCGCAAGTACTTGTCTGCGCTCAAAGCAACACTGCTGTAGACTGGATAAGTGAAAAACTGGTAGACCGTGGCGTACCAGTTCTCCGCATCGGCAACCCTACACGAGTAAATGATAAAATGTTATCATTTACTTACGAGCGCCGTTTCGAAAGCCATCCCGCCTATCCCGAGCTTTGGGGAATCCGAAAATCAATCCGTGAAACGGGCAGCCGGATGCGCAAAGGTAGTTATTCCGAACGGGAGGGTATGCGCAGCCGCATGAGCCGCCTCCGTGACCGTGCTACTGAACTGGAAATACAAATTAACACCGACCTTTTCGACAGTGCCCGTGTAATTGCTTCAACATTGGTCAGTAGTAACCACCGCCTACTCAACGGCCGACGTTTCCCTACCCTGTTTATAGATGAAGCTGCCCAAGCACTCGAAGCAGCCTGCTGGATTGCCATTCGCAAAGCTGACCGAGTGATTCTTGCCGGAGACCACTGTCAACTCCCTCCTACTATCAAATGTATCGAAGCCGCCCGTAGGGGACTGGATCACACACTAATGGAGAAAGTGGTACATAAGAAACCTTCTGCTGTCTCACTGCTCAAAATGCAATACCGAATGCACGAATCAATCATGCGTTTTCCTTCCGAATGGTTTTACCACGGAGAATTGGAAGCTGCACCGGAAGTGCGTTACCGGAGCATTCTCGATTTCGACACGCCTATGAACTGGATAGATACCTCTGAAATGGATTTTCACGAGGAATTTGTAGGTGAGAGTTTCGGACGCATCAATAAACAGGAAGCCAACCTGCTTCTCCAGGAATTGGAGGCATACATCAACCGGATCGGAAAAGCAAGAATATTGGACGAAAAGATTGATTTCGGATTGATTTCGCCTTATAAAGCACAAGTACAATATCTAAGGAGTAAAATTAAAGTAAGCAGTTTTCTACGTCCTTTCCGTAGCCTTATCACGGTCAACACAGTAGACGGCTTTCAAGGACAAGAACGGGATGTTATCTTTATCAGCCTTGTTCGTGCAAACGAGGACGGACAAATAGGATTTCTGAACGACCTGAGGAGGATGAACGTGGCTATCACCCGTGCCCGTATGAAACTGGTCATTCTCGGAGATGCTGTCACACTTACCAAGCATCCTTTTTATAAGAGATTGATGTCATTCATAAAAAAAGAGGATTATGAGTAATCCTCTTTTTATCAAAGCCCCTTTTCTCACGAGAAAGAACTTTTTTAACACAAACAAAACAAACAATGTTTTCTGTCTTATATACCCTTTTTATCTTTCGCCACATCAGACTCAAGTCTTGGAATTAAAAATTCGAGATATTCTATCAATCGGCTTTTTCTTACCAGCAAAGAACTGTTGGTCTAACAGACACTTATAAACAGATATTGGGATATAGGAAATATATATATTTTACGTTCTTATTCCGGTATTTCATTTTTATAGTAGTTCTTCATTATTGCAACTTGTTTTATTTTGTTGCCACAAAGATAACAACAAACTTGCATTATTTCTCTATAAAGACGGGGATATTTTGAAAAAAAGACGGAAAGAGTGTTTCTTCCCGTCTTCTTACGACATATATATTCAATCTGATTAGTTATTTTCAGGGCGAAGTTTGCGTACTGTTACAGCAGTCTGCCACATCTCGCTTTCGCGCAATGCTTTCAGTTCCACTTCCAGTTTCTCACGATAATCCGGTTTAGAGTTGGAATCAATAGAAATCTGTGCTTCGTTACCAGTCTTAACGCTGTGATACAACTTTTCAACTACCGGTTTGATAGCATCGTGGAAGGGCCCCATCCAGTCGAGGGCACCACGTTGAGCAGTAGTAGAGCAATTAGCGTACATCCAGTCCATACCGTTCTTTGCAAACAACGGCATCAAGGACTGAGTCAGTTCTTCCACTGTTTCGTTGAATGCTTCAGAAGGAGTGTGACCGTTTTCACGTAATACTTCGTATTGTGCCAACAGCAAACCTTGGATTGCACCCATTAGCGAACCACGTTCACCTGTCAAATCGGAAGTAGCTTCTCGTTGGAAAGTTGTTTCGAACAGATAACCAGAACCGATACCAATGCCCAAAGCGATTGTCTTTTCATAAGCTTTGCCCGTAGCATCCTGATAGATAGCGTAAGAAGAGTTCAGACCACGACCTTCGAGAAACATAGTACGCAATGAAGTACCTGATCCTTTAGGTGCGACCATGATTACATCGATATCAGCAGGAGGAACTACACCTGTACGATCGTTCCAAGTGATAGCAAAACCATGAGAGAAATAAAGAGCTTTTCCTGCAGTCAGATAAGGCTTGATAGTAGGCCATACAGACATTACTGCTGCGTCAGACAACAGGCACATTACGATAGTACCTTTCTCGCAAGCTTCTTCAATGCCGAACAAAGTTTCGCCCGGAACCCAGCCGTCTGCTACTGCTTTATCATATGTTTTTCCCGGACGTTGACCAACGATAACATTGAAACCGTTATCACGCAGGTTCAATGCCTGACCGGGACCTTGTACACCATAACCGATTACAGCGATTGTTTCATCTTTCAATACTTCACGAGCCTTTTCCAAAGGAAATTCGTCACGGATTACTACATTTTCAATAGTACCGCCAAAATTCAACTGTGCCATTTTCTTTTTTGTTTTTAGTTTTGGGGACTTACGCCACCCGTTATTAATTGATTTTATATTCTATGTTATTCAAATATCACTTTCGAACGGCAAACGACTTCACTACCGTTTTTCTTCACTTCTACATGAAACTCGTTTGAATTAGCCTCGTCGCAGAAAAAAGAGAGTTCATCACCGAAATAACTTTCGGCTACGTATGCCATTTCAAAGCGGCGGATTCGTTTCGTCTTGTACAAGTCAATCGGAAACAAATCAAGGATATGCTCGATATAGCGGATACTATTTACATGACCGTTAATGTCAATGTCACTGTACTTTGCCGTCAGGGTAGCTACCGGCCGGTCGCTCGTCACTTTGATGCGCGAAGGTTTTTCAATAGGGCAAGGTTCGTCACATACGTAGTCTACGATACTTCCTCCGTGTAAGGTCAGCAAATCTGCCGGTTTGCGGGTATTGAGACTAATCATTGCCCATACAGAACGTGCGTATCCGATCTTTTTCCCATCTTTATTAATAATAGCGAAATTACGGTCAGTAAACAGACGATAGACATTTTCCACCCATGTCTGAACCGAGAAATTCTCGTATTGATAAGGCATTTCGTCTAATTCTACAGCCAGGCGCGAGAGCACCCATGTGTAGTTATCTTCGTTCAGTGTCGCAATACCAAAGCCACGGTCACTTGCATGAAAACCTGCACAATTCAGTAGATGATTTCCCAACACCCCCATAGTCAGGCGACCGTTAAAGTCTACATGGAAAGGTTCCGCCACAAACTGATAAGTTCCTATTTTATTTTCTTCACTCATTATTCCTGTAGGTTTTTACTTTCGTTATATTTTGCCTCCCGTCCGTCGAGGAACTCATTCACCCGTTCAAAACAACTGGTGGTAATCGCCACACGCCCCGAACGAACAAACTGCAAAACACAATTCAATACCCGGAGTTCACCGTAAAGCGAGGTTATATCTTCACTCATCCCGTTCTTCTCAACAATGGAAAATACCGGATTTACTTCCACTATACGAGCATTGTATCGACGGATTAACTTGGACGCTTCCGGATTCTCCTGAAAAGCAGGAGTAGACACCTTATATAATGCGATTTCATGGAAATATATTTCATCTTCCGTGAAGTAATGCGCCTGAATCACGTCGATTTTCTTCTCTATCTGTTTCACTACCTTCTCAATAGTGTCCTTATCTGTCCAAGCTGTGATTGTATATTTATGCACACCTTTGATAGATGAAGCAGAAACATTCAAACTTTCGATATTGATCTGCCGACGGGTAAATACAGCCGTCACCTGATTCAGCAATCCGGCAATATTCTCAGAATGAACAATGATTGTATATAATATTTTATCACTCATAACTTTAAATTTTAAATACGAACTCTCAACTTCCCCTAACATTCCAACAACATTTGATTCACCGAACCGCCCGGAGGAGTCATCGGCAATACGTTGCCTTCTTCTATTACGCAAGCTTCAAGCAGGAACGGTCCGTCCGTTGCCAGCATTTCATCGATAGCCACTTTCAATTCTTCACGGGAATAGACACGTTTGGAAGGAATGTCATATGCGGAAGCTATTTTCATGTAGTCCGGATTCAACATCGGAGTAAATGAATAACGGCGGTTGAAGAACATAGCCTGCCACTGGCGCACGTTTCCGAGGAAGTTATTATTCAGGCAGATGATTTTCACCGGAGCTTTCTGTTCCATGATAGTTCCGAGTTCCTGGATATTCATTTGAAGTCCGCCGTCTCCCATAAACACGCAGACGGTACGCTCCGGTGCACCGAAAGTGGCTCCGATAGCTGCGGGAAGTCCGAACCCCATTGTTCCAAGCCCTCCGGAAGTAATAATACTGCGTTCTTTCGAATATTTAAAGTAACGAGCAGATATCATCTGGTTCTGACCGACATCCGTCACCAATACTGCTTCATGGTGGGTTGCCTCACTTACGGCACGTGCTACTTCGCCCATGGTCAGTGAATCCGTAGCCGGATAAAGTTCGGGACGAATTACTTTTTCTTCCTCCACCTTCTCATATTCTTTAAAACTATCGTTCCATTCGGTATGCTTGTTCTCTTTTAGCAATCCGGTTACGGCAGCTAATGTATTTTTGCAATCTCCCAGAACAGCGATATCTACTTTCACGTTTTTATTTACTTCTGCAGGATCTATATCAAAATGGATTACTTTTGCCTGTTTGGCATAAGTAGCCAGATTACCTGTCACACGATCATCAAAACGCATACCGACAGCAATCAGGACATCACATTTGTTGGTATTGATGTTCGGACCTAAATTACCATGCATTCCCAGCATACCTTTATTCAAAGGATGATCGGTAGGCAAAGCGGAAAGTCCGAGCAATGTACATCCGGCAGGCATATCAGCTTTTTCAATAAAGGCTCTCAGTTCACTTTGTGCATTTCCGAGTTCTACCCCCTGTCCTACCAATACAAGCGGACGTTCGGCATTATTTATCAGTTCGGCGGCTTCCTTCACAGAATCTTCATCGGTATCAGGCACCGGAACATAACTGCGTATAAAATCCAGCTTCGCCGGCTCGTATTTTGTCTTTGCATTCTGTGCATCTTTGGCGAAGTCCAATACTACCGGACCGGGACGACCGCTACGGGCAATATAGAATGCACGTGCCACCGCCCAAGCTACATCTTCTGCACGGCGAATCTGATAACTCCATTTAGCGATAGGCTGGGTGATACCTACCAAGTCGACTTCCTGAAAAGCGTCTGTTCCGAGAAAACCCGTCCCTACCTGTCCGGCAATAACTACGATAGGTGTACTGTCTATCATTGCATCGGCAATACCGGTGATTGTATTCGTTGCTCCGGGACCGCTTGTCACCAGACAAACACCTACCTCACCCGATACGCGGGCAAAACCTTGCGCTGCATGAGCAGCTCCCTGTTCGTGGCGAACCAAGATATGGTTCAATGTATTTTGATGATCGTACAAAGCATCGAATACCGGCATGATAGAACCTCCGGGATAACCGAAGATAGTAGTCACTCCCTGATGTTCCAAGGAACGCATCAATGCTTCCGCACCTGTTATTAAGTCTTTACTCATTCTTTATTTATATTGAAGATGAATATCAGTCGATGATTCTCACTGCTCCCTTATCGGCGGAACTTACCATGCTGGCGTATGCTTTCAGACTCTTTGGCACGTAACGGTCGCGAGTGACGGGAGTCATCGGGCGTGCAGCCAGTTCTTCATCTGTTAATCGCACGTTAATCGTCCGGGCGGGAATGTCAATTTCGATAATATCTCCGTCTACAATTTTTCCGATATTACCTCCGGCAGCCGCTTCGGGAGATATATGTCCGATACTCAATCCGGAAGTTCCACCACTGAAACGTCCATCGGTAATCAAAGCACATTCTTTGCCGAGGTGACGAGATTTTATATAAGAGGTAGGATACAACATTTCCTGCATACCGGGGCCACCCTTCGGACCTTCGTGCGTAATGACGACAACATCGCCACTGACGACTCGGCCCTCAAGGATACCTTCACAGGCTGCTTCTTGCGAATCAAAGACTTTGGCAGGTCCGGTGAATTTCCAGATACTTTCGTCCACACCTGCTGTTTTTACTACGCAACCATCTTGTGCGATGTTTCCTTTCAATACCGCCAGTCCGCCATCTTTGCTATAAGCGTGTTCGAAATCACGGATACACCCATTAGTGCGGTCTGTATCCAACTCTTTATAGTACATACCTTGCGAACCGAGTACAAGATTAAATTTATTTGCAGCTGCACTCGAATATTTCCTGATTGCTTTTTCGCTCACATTCGGGCTGGTGATTGAATATTCGTCGATAGCTTCCCCCAGCGTCATTCCATCTACCCGGCGAACGGAAGTATCCACCAAACCGGCTTTCGCCAGTTCATCCATAATAGCGATGATACCACCGGCACGGTTTACATCCTGAATATGATATTTCTGTGTATTCGGAGCTACTTTGCAGAGACAGGGAGTTTTGCGTGAAAGCATATCTATATCATCCATTTTAAAATCAACTTCCGCTTCGTGAGCTACCGCCAACAGGTGAAGAACCGTATTGGTAGAACCTCCCATTGCTATATCCAATGTCATAGCGTTCAGGAATGCCTGCCGGGTGGCAATGCTACGGGGAAGTATACTCTCGTCTCCTTCTTCATAGTATTTCATAGCGTTTTCTACAATCAGTTTGGCTGCATCTTTGAAAAGCTGTGTTCGGTTTTCGTGAGTAGCTACAATAGTTCCGTTGCCCGGCAACGCCAAACCGATTGCTTCATTGAGACAGTTCATAGAGTTAGCAGTAAACATGCCGGAACAACATCCGCAAGTAGGACAAGCATTTTGTTCGATATTCGCTACTTCCTGATCGCTTACGCTTTCATCGGCCGATTTAATCATCGCATCAATCAGATCGAGGTGCTGACCGTTCCATTCGCCAGCTTCCATTGGCCCGCCTGATACGAACACGGTAGGAATATTCAGACGCATAGCCGCCATTAACATACCCGGAGTGATTTTATCACAGTTGCTGATACATACCATTGCATCCGCCTTATGTGCATTGACCATATATTCCACGCTGTCCGCAATGATGTCACGTGAAGGAAGTGAATAAAGCATTCCGTCATGCCCCATAGCAATACCATCATCGATAGCTATTGTATTAAACTCCGCAGCGAAGCATCCCAGCTTTTCAATTTCCGCCTTCACCTGCTGACCGATTTCATGTAGATGTACATGCCCCGGAACAAACTGTGTGAATGAATTTACGATCGCTATAATGGGTTTTCCCATCTGATTCTTCTTCATACCGTTGGCTGCCCACAATGCACGGGCTCCCGCCATCCGACGACCTTGCGTACTAAACGAACTGCGTAATTGCTTTTTCATTTCAATCTATCTTTTAATTAAAGAGCCTTTCTCACATCAGTGAGAAAGGCTCTAAATTCTATCTTTTATGGTACGAACACATACAACACAAAAACCTTTCTCACGCTCTTGATGGGACCACCACGACGCGAATAATATGCAGGACTGCTAGGTTAATAGATGTATGTAACATATTCATATCTTCTTTTCTTTATTTTCGTGCTGCAAAGGTAAGGGCTTTTTTATTATCTCCAAACAAATCGAAGAAAAAAATCACTCAAAAACTAAAAATTGTAAGATAAGAGCGGCATTATTTCTCTATTTTATCACTTAACAGTTGAATTTGCAACTATTATCCAACCGTACACTTCTTCCCGTCTTTCTGACAAAAGCACTTAATAATCTGAAATTTACCTTCCCCATACCGGAGAGCAAGCAAATAATTCGTATCTTTGCCCACCTATCTTTTTAGGAATTTATTAATTTAGAAATAAAAATATCAAATGGAAACAGCAGAAAACAAGTACATTACCGTTGCATACAAACTATATACAATGGAAGATGGAGAAAAAGAATTGTTCGAAGAAGCAAAAGCTGAACATCCTTTTCAATTCATTTCAGGCTTAGGTACAACTCTCGAAGACTTCGAAAACCAGATAACTTCTCTTGCCAAAGGTGATAAATTCGATTTTACCATTCCGGCAGATAAAGCATACGGACAATATGACGAACAACACGTTATCGACCTTCCGAAACATATCTTCGAAATTGACGGTAAATTCGATAGCGAACACATCAAAGAAGGTAACATCGTACCTTTGCAGACTGGCGATGGCCAGCGTGTGAACGCCAGCGTAGTGGAAATCAAACCGGACGTTGTAGTAGTTGACCTCAATCACCCGTTGGCCGGTGCCGACCTGATTTTTGAAGGTGAAATCATCGAAAGCCGTCCTGCTACTAACGAAGAAATTCAGGAACTGATTAAATTGATGAGTGGCGAAGGCTGCGGTTGCGGATGCGACAGTTGCGGTGGCGGCTGTGGTGACAATGAATGTGACGACTGTGGCTGCGAAGGCGGCCACTGCCATAAGTAAGAATTCACCGCCATTACCCAATGGTAAATAAATAAGAAATGGAGAATGAACTCATACAGTTTCATTCTCCATTTTTCTTTTCTAATGATCTAATTTTCCATTCAACATCCCTTATGCGTCATGATATCCAACACCATTTTATCCGTCTCATTCATGGCTTGCGAACCGATTCTTGTTAGATTACGGATGCTCTGATCTACATCTTCGTCGATAATTCCTTCAACGGAAGTCACGCAACGGTCTTCCATTGCCATAATTGCTGATAATACGGCTGTTGAAACTCCTGTGGTTACTTTCAGAGCGCAGCTTGGCTTCGCCCCGTCACAAATCATTCCCGTCAGATTGGCAATCATATTTTGGACAGCGAAAGCTACTTGGTTGTAGTTTCCTCCCATCAGCCACGTAATCCCGCAACTGGAGCCGGTGGCAGCTACCACACAACCGCACAGGGCAGAAAGACGTCCCAAACTTTGTTTGATATAAATTACGGTGAGGTGACTTAACATTAAAGCACGAATAAGTTCTTCTTCTGTCTTACCGTTCTCCTCGGCAAAGACAACAACGGGAAGTGTGGCGGATATTCCCTGATTGCCACTGCCTGAGTTACTCATTACAGGGATCATTGCACCTGCCATACGTGCATCACAAGCAGCCGAAGTATAAGAAAGAATATGGGAGAAAACACTGTCACCCATGACTTTATGTTCATAAGTTCCACGCAGCATCTTTCCGAGGGAGTGTCCGTAGTTGCCTTTAAAAGCTTGTTCGGCTGCCGCTTTATTGAGGCGGGCTGTATCGAGGATAAAGCGTATTTCATCCAAAGGAGCTGTCAGGGCAAAATCATAAACTTTGTAAAGATTCAGTTCGGGAGAGGTTTCTTCTTCCTCCTCGGCGGTAGCCTGCTGCTTGTCGAGCAGTACATTTTCGTTCATCGCTATATATATAAAGGTAGTATGTCCGCCGGAAATCACGGCTTTCGCAGTTTTGTCACCGGACTTACAAATTACTTCGATATACAGTTTTTCCGTAATATCTTCCTTTAAAGAAATACGAATTCTTTTTTCTGCAATAAATTGTTTACCCTGTTCCACCGCTTCCGGAGTACAGTCTCTCAACACCTCCAGTTGATAAGCTGACCGACCGATCAATGCACCCAAAGCAACGGCAATAGGAAGTCCCACCATGCCTGTGCCAGGAATACCTACTCCCATTGCATTTTTTAAGATATTGGCACTCAATAACACTTCAATTTTTTCGGGCTTCACGCCCAATGTCTCTGCTGCTTTGGCTACACAAAGTGCCACAGCAATAGGTTCCGTACACCCAATAGCCGGAATTACTTCTTTTTTTATCAGCTCTATAATTTGCTGTCTTTCAGATTCAATCATGCACTTCTTTAGTTTTGTTCCTACAAAAATAGGAAATTCTTTTTTATCATACATTCAATAATGAACAAATAAATTTCCATATTGTTATTACTCCTCGTGAGAACCAAACTTTAACTGAAAGAATAAGTAGAAAAATGAAAGCAAAACACGTGATTATCTATTTACTGCTGGTTATTGTTACATCTTCTTGCATTCGCGACGAAGCTCCCAATGCAGAAGCAGACATTCTAAGTTGCCGGTTACCGGGAATAACAATGACGACTAGTCCTATCATCAATAATAATTCCGTAACCCTATTTGTCACTCCAGGAACGAATATCTCCGCCCTTGCACCGGAATTTACACTTACTTCGGGAGCTACGATCACACCCGCCAGTGGTACAGAACGCAATTTCAATTCGCCGCAGGAATATCAAGTGACAGCCGCTGACGGAATTTGGAAAAAGACTTATGCCATATCGGTCATTGATACGGAACTTGCAACAATTTACAATTTCGAAGATACCATCAGCGGAAAGAAATACTACATATTTGTGGAAAGGGAAAATGATAAGGTCATCATGGAATGGGCCAGCGGTAATGCCGGTTACGCCATGACCGGAGTAGCTAAAACGGCCGACGACTACCCTACTTTCCAAATAGCAAACGGAAAAAATGGAAAATGCCTTTCGCTCGTGACACGCAGTACCGGATTTTTTGGCGGATTGGTCGGAATGCCTATTGCCGCCGGCAACTTGTTTATCGGTTCATTCGACGTGAACAATGCCATGAGCAATCCCTTGCAAGCAACGAAGTTCGGCCTTCCTTTCCGGCACGTGCCGACTTATCTGGCAGGTTACTATAAATACAAGGCGGGAGACCAGTTCACCGAAGGCGGCAAACCTGTCGAAGGGAAACGTGATATATGCGATATATATGCTATCATGTACGAAACGAGCGTATCCGTCCCCACTCTCGATGGGACGAATGCATTCACCAGTCCTAACCTAGTTTCTATGGCACGTATCAAAGACGCCAAGGAAACAGACGAATGGACTTACTTTAAACTCCCGTTCACAACCCTTCCGGGAAAATTCATCGACAAGGAGAAATTGACAATGGGAAAATATAATATATCTATCGTATTTACATCCAGTCTGGAAGGAGACCACTTCAACGGAGCTATCGGAAGCACCTTATTAATTGATGAAGCTGAATTGATTTACCGCTCGAACTTGGACCATTAAACCATAACGACTTTATACCGACAATGAAGATGAAAATTTATCCATACCTATTTAGTTTGCTTGCCTGTATCGGAATAGCGCTACCCGGCTATTCACAGGTCGATAGAAACAAGACCCTTATCCGTTCCGCCCTTCACGGACTGGAATACGAAATAAAAGCGGGATTCAGCATTGGCGGCACAGCTCCGTTCCCTCTTCCGGTGGAGATTCGCTCTATCGATGGTTACAATCCGACACTTGCTATCAGTATCGGAGGAGAAGTAACAAAATGGTTTGCCGTTCAGAACAAGTTAGGTGTTATTGTAGGACTACGGCTCGAAAATAAGGCAATGACTACCAACGCCACCGTAAAGAACTACGGTATGGAAATTCTGGGACAGGGAGGTGAAAGAATCAGCGGCGTATGGACAGGAGGCGTAAAAACAAAAGTACACACTACCGGACTCACCATTCCTCTAATGGCTACTTATAAACTGAACAATCGCTGGAACATAAAAGCCGGTCCTTATTTCTCATACATCCTTTCAAGAGAATTTTCGGGACATGTATACGATGGTTATTTACGTGAAGACAACCCGACGGGACCTAAAGTAGAGTTTACCGACAACAAGGTTGCCACTTACGACTTTTCGAACGATTTGAGACATTTCCAATGGGGATTACAGGCAGGTGCCGGATGGAGAGCCTTCAAACACCTCAATATATATGCTGATCTCACCTGGGGACTGAATAATATCTTTAAAAATGATTTTCATACCATCACTTTTGCAATGTATCCGATTTACCTCAATATCGGATTCGGATATGCGTTTTAATAAACAAGTAACAATTATTGCTGAATTACATTCCCAAAAGAATATATCGGAAGAAGAATGCCTGAAGTTACTACTGGATTTCCGACGAAAGCACCTATGCATCAACCGGACTAACTATTGCAGTATCACCGGAGTAAACAAAACACATGCCATACTCCAATTGAACTCTTTCATCGAAAAAGGAATGATCCATAGATATGGAAGCGGAAAAGCAGTAGTATATATTCAGGGATAAAATTAGTCGTTACCGGATTCTTCCACCTGCTTCACTCCGGAATAAGTAACCTTTACGGTCTGTTGCAATGTAGCTACTTTTACATTGATATTCATAGTGAGAGCTCCACTTTCCACTGTTCCTTCTACTGTGGTGGCACAAGTGCCGAGAGCGGCAGCATCTCCCGAAAAAGTCAAATTCTGTTGACCTGTGAAAGTCGAGGCGTCAGTCTCTTTTTTCACCGTACATTTGTCTATTACAATATCGCCGAACTTCATGATCGTTCCGTTGAGAAACAATTCAAATTCTTTCAGTTCCATTTTTACTTCCGTATCGCTGACCTGGGAAATGGTGATAAACTTGGCTATCCCATTGCCAATCACTGTTTCCTGATCGGAATTATCCGGCTTCATTGATATATCCAGATTACCCCAATAAGTGCCCACTACATCAGGAGCTGTAACGACTGCTTCTTCTTCAGGAGGATTATTACCACTTATATCATTATCATCATCACTGCTACAAGCTGTAAAGAGAGCGACTGAACAGATTAATGCCCATAAATACAATAGATTCTTTTTCATACATTGTTGGTTTAGTTATTAAATAATCGTCAATTATAAACTAAAAAGGAGAAAAAAGGTTCAATTTGGTTCGTTTTTTGAAGATATTTTGAGATCGCAACATTCTTACCGAAAACTTTGTTATATTTGCATAGAGTAATTTTAAAAAAGCCACAACTATGTTTAATTCATTTGGCAATATCTTTCGACTCACAAGTTTCGGTGAGTCTCATGGCAAAGGAGTTGGTGGAGTAATTGACGGATTTCCCTCCGGAATTACTATCGACGAAGAATTTGTACAACAAGAGTTGAATCGCCGCCGTCCGGGACAATCTATCCTGACCACCCCACGTAAGGAGGCTGATAAAGTCGAGTTCCTTTCCGGCATTTTTGAAGGAAAATCAACCGGATGTCCCATCGGTTTCATCGTATGGAATGAAAATCAACATTCCAACGACTATAATAATCTGAAAAACGTATACCGCCCTTCACACGCCGATTACACTTACACCGTAAAATACGGAATACGCGATCATCGCGGCGGCGGGCGATCATCGGCACGCGAAACGATTTCGCGTGTGGTGGCCGGTGCGCTGGCTAAACTGGCACTTCGTCAATTAGGAGTCAGCATTACCGCTTATACCTCACAAGTAGGCGCTATCAAGTTGGAAGGCAGTTATTCAGATTACAACCTCGACCTGATAGAAACTAACGACGTGCGTTGCCCTGACCCTGACAAAGCAAAGGAAATGGCAGACCTTATATACAAAGTAAAAGGCGAAGGTGATACAATCGGCGGTACGCTGACCTGCGTTATCAAAGGATGTCCTATCGGACTGGGGCAACCCGTTTTCGGTAAGTTGCACGCTGCACTGGGCAATGCTATGTTAAGTATCAATGCCGCCAAAGCATTCGAATATGGCGAAGGATTCAAAGGACTGAAAATGAAAGGTTCCGAACAGAACGATGTTTTCTACAATAACAACGGACGGATTGAAACACATACCAACCACTCCGGAGGTATTCAAGGAGGACTCAGCAACGGACAGGATATCTACTTCCGTGTTGTATTCAAACCGATAGCCACTCTGCTAATGGAACAGGAAACGGTCAATATCGATGGAATCGACACAACACTGAAAGCCCGTGGACGCCATGACGCCTGCGTACTGCCCCGTGCCGTGCCTATCGTCGAAGCAATGGCCGCTATGACTATACTTGATTATTATTTGCTGGACAAAGCCACCCAGCTTTAATTATTATCTTTATATGAACGAAATTCAGAAATACATCGCAGCAAACGAACCTCAAATAATGGAGGACTTGTTCAGCCTCATCCGTATTCCCAGTATCAGCGCCCTGCCCGAACATCATGACGATATGCTGGCATGTGCCGAACGCTGGGCACAGTTATTACTCGAAGCGGGAGTGGATGAAGCATTGGTAATGCCCTCCCAAGGCAATCCGATTGTCTTTGCACAGAAGATTGTGGACCCAGACGTAAAAACCGTATTAGTTTACGCACACTATGACGTGATGCCTGCCGAACCACTCGAATTATGGAAAAGCCAACCATTCGAACCGGAAATACGGGACGGATATATCTGGGCACGCGGAGCAGATGATGACAAAGGACAGTCTTTCATCCAGGTGAAGGCTTTCGAATATCTCCTTAAAAACGGGTTATTGAGGAATAACGTGAAGTTTATCTTCGAAGGAGAAGAAGAAATCGGTTCTCCCAGCCTAGAGGCATTCTGTGAAGAACATAAAGAGTTGCTGAAAGCGGACGTTATCCTTGTTTCGGATACCAGTATGTTGGGTGCCGACCTTCCGTCATTAACCACCGGCCTGCGCGGACTGGCTTATTGGGAAATCGAAGTAACAGGACCGAACCGCGACCTGCATTCCGGACACTTCGGAGGTGCGGTAGCCAATCCTATCAATGTGCTTTGCCGGATAATCAGTAAGGTGACGGATACAGACGGAAGAATCACCGTCCCCGGATTTTACGATGACGTGGAAGAAGTACCGCAAGCTGAACGTGAAATGATAGCCCATATTCCTTTCGATGAAAAGAAGTATAAGGAAGCAATCGGCGTAAAAGAACTTTTCGGAGAGAAAGGATACAGTACACTGGAACGCAATAGCTGCCGTCCGTCTTTTGATGTATGCGGCATTTGGGGCGGGTATACGGGAGAAGGTTCAAAGACCGTGCTCCCTTCAAAGGCTTATGCCAAAGTATCTTGCCGACTGGTTCCGCATCAGGATCATCATAAGATTTCGCAAATGTTCACTGATTACATTCTCAGTATTGCTCCAGAAACAGTTCAAGTGAAAGTAACACCGATGCACGGCGGACAAGGTTATGTCTGCCCGATTTCACTTGCAGCCTATCAGGCAGCCGAAAAAGGTTTTGAAATAGCTTTCGGAAAAAAGCCGTTGGCAGTACGCCGTGGCGGCAGCATTCCTATCATTTCTACTTTTGAACAGGTACTGGGAGTGAAAACCGTACTCATGGGATTCGGTCTGGAATCAGACGCTATCCATTCGCCGAATGAGAACTTCTCACTGGATATTTTCAGGAAAGGCATTGAAGCTGTAGCCGAATTTCATCAGGAATATGCCGGACGGTAAAGTGGACACAAGAACCATTATTATAAACGGTATAAACAAAACGGCGGACAGGCTTACAATCAAGCATCTGTCCACCGTTTTATTTTATAGATAACAAGAAACTACTACATGAGCGGAGTCTCAAAAAGGAACGTAAATGACTCACTATCTTTCAAATCCTTCACCGCATCTCCTGCATAAATCTCTCCCTTCGTCAAAGACAATTTCTTTATACCGGCTTTCGGGCTAAAGTCTATCTTTTTCAAATCAAGCCAAAACAAATTCGGCGTCAATGTGGATTCAAAATAATAGACCTTATTCTTCTGGTCGGAGACGGAACGCCAACGGGTAGAAGAAATATGAGGTTTCTCCGGAGTATTAATGCCAAATGGAACTGAAACATTACGCATCACACTCAGCACACTGGGAACAGCAATTCTTGCATCGGCAGTCTGCGGAATGGCATGAATGTAGAAAGAGGCACGGACAAAACGGTCGCTCGAACGGTTCGTTCCCGGCAACATCTGCAATCCGCCGACTTCTTTCCAGTAATCGTTGATAGCTAACTGGTATTCATACCGAGGAGAATTTGTCATTACCTGATATTCTTTCCCTTCGTGAATGCTTAACTTTCCATCCAGATATTCCAGCACAGCCGTATTGCCTGTTTCGTCGGTGATGGCCATGTGCAAAGTAGATTCCGGTCCTCCATTCGGCATACGGGGAGCGTCAATCCGGAAAGTCTCCTTTTTCAGTTCATCAACGGCCTCACGTACAGTGGCAAAGTTATCAAGCACGTATTGCGTCCAAATACTGATTCCCATTGCCGGACGGATATCACCGGGAAGCGAATAAATAGATTCGGGCAAGAAAAGTAGACTAGCCACCAAGCCCTTTTCATTCATACCGTCGCAAGTTCCTATATCATAACCGGTTGCAATCACACTTCCATACTTGGAAGTCCAGTTCACCGTTTTTTCCTTATTATGCCCAACACGCTGAATGCCACGCGGGAAAACATAGATATTCGACATAATGTCTTCTTTCCAGTCCATTGTACGCCCCGTTATCACCAACTGTTCCGGGCCGAGGTAAACGGCACGTGTACACGCCTCTACCGGCTGTATACTCATCAAAGAGAGAGCAGCCAACATCAATATAACCCCTGTCTGTTTCTTTTTCATATTCTTTTCAAATTAAATAATTGATACTCTTATCTATAATAACAAATATATAACGATTATTGCCGAAAATAAAGATGATTTTAATGAAAATAAGGGATTTGTCCAAAGAAGACTCCCAAAGAGATATTAAATAAATTTAAGACTAATGATTGCAGTTATTCTCATCTTCTATCGTCAAAAAGATAAACATAGAACTATCATGGAAAGAAAACAAACTAAGCGGATTATAATATTCCTTCTTCTATTGCTGGGTATTATATTACCCAATATGGCACAGAAACAAAAGATATGGAAAGCATTTTGCGATAAATGCCGGAGAGAAAAAACCATTGTCGGTGCGCTTCCTTCGCAGTTAGAGAAAGCTCTACGCTGGTCGCCCGGCATTAGTAATGAGCAAAAAGAAGTGATACGTTACATATTATGGAATATGGTTTACGTAGAAGGAGGGACAGCCAATCTCGGAGAAAACAACGATTATCCTGTGAATGTGGGCTCTTTTTTCATCAACCGCTATGAGGTAAGTCAGGATGAATGGTACGTCATTATGGGGGAGAATCCTTCCAACCAACACAGACGTAACTATCCCGTAGATCAAGTTAACTGGTATGACACTCAACGATTCACCCGAAAACTCTCTCAGTTATCCGGCCTCCCCTTCCGTCTGCCGTTCGAAGCAGAATGGGAATATGCCGCACGTGGAGGCTTGAATACCCAAAACTACATTTATGCCGGTAGCGATGACCCGACACAAGTCGCTTGGTTTAAAGAAAAATACTCCAATGAAAACACATATGTATCCAACGATATAGGAACCAAAAAACCCAACGAACTCGGACTTTATGATATGAGCGGAAACATCTACGAATGGTGCATGGACTGGTATGATAAAAAAGTTCCTTTCACCGGAAATATTGATCCTGACCTGAAGGGGATTGATCTGCATAAAGTGCTACGCGGAGGAAGTTATTATACTATCGCCAAATACTGCAAAATCACCAACCGTTATGGAGTCAATCCACTGCGTTGGGACATTGACTACGGATTACGGCTAGTAATATCCTTTCAGGATAACACGGAGGAAAAGAGAGTAGCCCAATAAAAATATTCTACACTAATCATACACATAAAAAATCCCGTATACGTTGTTTTGCATACTCAAACTATCACATATACGGGATTTAAAAGAACAAGCCTTTACCTTGTTTAAACTAATCGTTCATTATAAACAAGCTTAATCGTCAGTAGGAACTTTCATGTTCTCATAAACCTCAATCCATGAGTTCCATTCGGCAGGTGCGTCATTGGTCGCAGCAGTTTTCAGTGTACGATATTTATAGGAAAGATAAAAACGGGTGACTCCGTCTACGGTGATGTATCTGTTTGCCTGCTGGACAGACAATGCTTCATCATCATCAGTTGTACCGGATAATTGTACTACCTCTATCAATTCTGATTTATAAGGTTTTAGTATAAGAGTATTATATTTGGTACCATCGATATAAGTCAGTTCCTCCTCACCGATTTCCATGATAAGGCTCGACTTGTTTATTAATTCCTCTTCTGCTTTATTGGCACTGTTTTCAATGCCGGCATTCAATCTCACACCCCGTTTCGACAAGGGATATAGAATCTTATTCGCTGATATCTGTGTAGGCTTTGTATCATCTTCCCGCAGCTGAGTGCCCCTCATAAATAATGTCAAAGGACTTTTCTGACTGGTAAAATCATTCTCAATATACACCTTATACAACACCCGCGACTTATCTTTATTCACTTCATAAGGAGTGCAACTGGCAATCCGTAAAGGAATCAGATAAGTGGAATCGGGAGACAATCCCTCGGTCCTGACTTCAATAGGCAACTTTACATAGGGGTCCTGATCGCCAACTTTCATCACCGCAGTATAACTTTTAATCGTATATCTGGAAGGATCCAGTTCTTTCGCGTACTTATCCTCATCCAAGTCAAAGTTATCATGATTATACTTATCAATCAAGTCAGGATCTTTTTCCAACGTTACGGTCACGTCCTGGTCAATAGCCCATGTACCACCTGCATAAATGGTTATATATCCAACGGAAACCGGAGTATTCAGCGAATGAGTGACCGGAAACGTCAAGTCCGTTTCACTCAACACATACACCACCTTCTTGTATAGCTCACCTTCAAATATTGAATTTTCATTGCACGCTGTCAATCCCATTAACACGGCACAATACATCATATATTTTGTTATTGATTTCATTCTCATATCAAATTTTAATTTATAGTTCCCGTTAATTATCCCAACCCGGATTCTGATCCATTAATGGCACTTTCCGCAATTCAGCACGGGGAATAGGCAAGAAGACCATTTTCTTATCGGCCACTCTGGTACGTGCAAAAAGATGATTGACCGTTGTTCTTTGGAAAAATTCATCTTCAAACCCGTCCGTATTCATACCTACAATCGGTTCTTTTTCCGTATCCAAATAAATACCCCAACGACGGACATCATAAAAACGTCTGTTCTCGTGAAGGAACTCAATCATGCGTTCTCTCACAATGATGTCAAACATTTTATCAGCAGAACTTAACTCATCGGTAGTCAAGCCCGGCAAACCCGCCCGATAGCGAACCATATTAAAGTATTTCGCCATTTCGTTCATATCGCGAGTATAAGTACCCGTGCTTTCATCGCTGAAAGTCACCGTATGAGATCCGGTCAGATTATTCAATGCTTCTACATACGAAAGTAATATTTCCGCATAACGGATAATGGGGAATGATTTAGGTAATACGGTTGCATCGGTACCACTCCAAGCATCATCATTATGGACATATTTCTTCATCACATACCCGGTCACCGGATAATTGTTGGCGTCACCGGAACCTACCGCTTTATCCTTTCCGGAAGCCCCATAGCCACTCGCTCCTTTCCAATAATAAACATAGACATTTTTCTTCACAGCTTCACTTGTAGAAGCACAAGGCCAGAAACAACCGCTAAAACCAATCGATGCATAGAAGCGCGGTTCACGGTTTATATACATATTATAAACACCGCTCTTTAACTGGTATCCGGAGAAAGACTTCACTTCAGAAGTGAATCCGTCTTCCAGATATGGATATTCATCGCTCGAATTGGTACGATCTCTACCATCAACCATATAGTAAGCATCAATAAACTTCTGAGGGACAGCCATTCCATTATATCCTCCCATTAGCCCCACCGGAAAAGCGTGCCGGGTATAACTACGAAGACTACCGGATGTTCTTCCCCATATATATTCCGGATTCTTAGTAGCGGTCGATTCGCCCGTAAACATATCGCTATAAGACTTATAGGGATCAATCCCCACAGCCCCTTCCGGGAAAGTTTTCGTATAATAGTTTACGTCTGATACATTGGTCGGCAATTCCGGCGTGTACTTGTCACTTTTTACGGTATGCAACTCATACATATCCATATCAATTACCCGTTTGGCAGCATGCGCAGCTACCGCCCAACGTTGCTCGTCATAAGTCTGGCTAACATAGGGAACATTGTCCGATTTACGTATCCAACCTCCGAAAGTCGTTTTCGCTGCACTTCCTCCATTGAACAAAGGACTTGCCTGTTGCAACCGTAAGCGAGCAATCAGCGCATACGCAGCTCCGCGTGTAGGACGCCCGAACTGAGATACCGTAACCCGCAAAGGAATATAATTTGCAGCAATTTCCAACTCGTTACAGATATAATCCACTGATTCATCATACGTTGCTCTTTCCTTATTATAGTATGCAGGAGATTCATTCGTATTCATCGGCTCATCTCCCACAAGAACGACAGGACCAAAGTTTTGAAGCAAATTATAATAAGCATAGCCTCTCATAAAATGTGCATAGCCCAGAATCTCGCGTTGTTCTATATTTGTAAGGTCTTTACATTCATTGATTCTACTGAAAATAATATTAACCTTACGAATGATTTTATACATCTGTGCCCAGTTATTCATCGTTCCCAAGTTATCGGGAGTCGTGTGCCCCAAAACAAATGTTACTCCGGGAAATTCGCCCGTGTTCCATTGCACAAAGGCTTCATCCGAACCGGTAACACCCGGTGTATAAGCACCACCCCAGATAGCGCCCTCATCGGGGAAGAAAGCAGCCGTAGCCCATAGATATTTCTGAAGATTCATTTTATTCTGAAAAATAGAATCGTATCCCAATGTATCAGCAAAATACTCATCCACATTCAAGTAATTGCAGGAGGACAGGCAAAAGTAGAACGCTGTACATAGCGTTATCATTAATCTTTTAAAATATTTCATATCATGCATATTTAGAAATGGATATAGGTTTGAAATGCGTAACGGGCAGGAATAGGATAAACACGCCCCATTTTCTGTGCTTGTTCCGGATCTACTGTTTTCACACCGCTCCAGACTGCCAGATTATATCCCACCAATTGAAAGTCGAATGACTGTATACCCAGTCTTTTTACAAATCCCTTGGTCTTCAGGTTATAGGTTAAGCTAATTTCCTGTAAACGTAAATAGCGCGCATTGTCTTTCCAGAAAGTAGATTTCTTAGTATTATTTTCATTCTTACCATAGGATAATCGAGGGAATGCTGCATTAGGGTTTTCCGTAGAGGGATCTCCTGAATACCAGGCTGGAGTCCAGCGATTTGCCTGAACGCCGGCTTCCACAGGTACATTACCTGTCTTTTCACCATGGAAAGGAACATATCCCATTTCATATCCATTACCGACTTTAAAATAGGTTGTATTTCCCGTTCCTTTGAACAGACAAGCCAGTGTAAACGATTTGTAACGGAACTCTCCACCGAATCCATACATCAATAACGGATAGTTAGAGTAGGCCAACGGCACTTGGTCGTCTTCCGTTATACGTCCATCACCATTCACATCTTTATATTTAATATCACCCGGACGGACAGTTCCAAACTGCGACGGACTGCTCTCCACATCTTGGTCATCTCTGAACAATCCCAATGCTATGTAACCACGTTGCACTCCATACGGCATACCGCTTATCTGCTGATAGGGATATTTTGGATCAGCCTGTTCCCAGTTCTGCACATCATTCTTCGAATAGGTAAAGTTTCCTCTGATCGTAAATGAGAAGTCTTTGCCTATATCCTGCGAATAAGAAATATTTCCGTCAGCTCCGTAGCTACGCATCTTTCCCACATTACCATAAGGCATGGTGATAATACCCGCGAAATCAGGAACCTGAGTTCTCTGCTGGAAAATACCATTTCGCTGGTCATTGAAATAATCGACCACTAAGGAGAGTTTTTCTTTGAAGAATTTCGCTTCAATACCCACATCCGCTTTGGTTGATTTCTCCCAAGCCAGATTGTCAGCACCTACGATAGACTCGTTCACACCATTGGAATCGCTTCCCCAGCCCGTAGCCGCATTAGAATTAATAATAGTCAGATAAGGGAAGCGTTTATTGGAAATACGGTCGTTACCTACTTGTCCATACGAGAAACGGATTTTAAGAAAATCCAGCCAAGGCACCGCTTTCCGCATGAAATCATAGTTTGTCGGTACCCAACCGATAGCTCCCGAAGGAAAGAAACCGAATTGCTTACCCGGCTCGAAGTTTTCGGAACCTGTATAACCGAAGTTTGCATCAATGAAATAGGTATCTTTAAAACTATAAGTAATTCTTCCAGATACTCCCTGATAACGTTTGGGAATAGCGCTCATACTGTCAGTGATGTCTTTAGTCGCCTTCTCGTCACTCATGTAATAGTAAAGCAAGGCTGTTGTCCTGTGTTTATCATTGAATAACCTTTCGTAATTGGCAGTAAACTCGAAATGATATTTACGCCAATGATTCAATGTCTTACTGAATGTAGCTGCTTGAGCGTCAACTTTCTTTGCCAATTGAAGTTCTCCGGAAGTCGTTCGCCCGATAGCTGAATACATCTCCGGCATTACAAAACGAGTCTCATCATAATATACGTCGCTATTCAACGCGCCCTGTACTTTTACTTTCAATCCTTTCAGAAGAAATGACAAATCCTGGTTCAGAGCGAGAGTCACCATATTTTTGTAAGTCTCGCGAGTAGCCATTCCCGTATGATTAAGCATTACATAAGGTGAATAGGCATCATTGACACCATAAGCCGGAAGTTGTCCTGTTGAAAACCTAGTAGGAATAGTCAACGGTGTCAACATTGACTGAGCATTCCAAAGTAAATCTGTGTTAGCCATTCCCGGCTCTTTTTTATTGGATATAAATCCGTCCAACCCCAAATAGAGGGTGGTTGACTTAGTAACATTGATATCCAAATTGGTTCGATAATTATATGTGTTGTATCCTGTGTCTGCCTTGTAACGGCTGTCAGGGTCTTGAATATATGCTGCCGATTCTTTCGACATACCCATACTCACAAAATAACGGGCAATACTACCACCTCCCTGTGCACTTACATAATAAGTCTGCTGGAAAGAAGTCTTGTGCAGAATTTCGTCTTGCCAGTTTACATCCGGATACAAATCCGGGTCCAATTGATATTGGATTAAATCCATTTCCATAGGAGAATAGAGTTCTTTCTCTCCTGAAACGACTCTGGCTTCATTGGCCAGCTTGGCGTAATCATAAGCTCTCAAATATTTAGGTAACCGCTTCAACTGTGAAATAGTAAAATTGGCACGGGCTGTAATTTTGAGTTTTTCTACTGTTCCCCGCTTGGTCGTTACAAGAATTACTCCGTTAGCACCACGAACACCGTAAACTGCCGTTGCAGAAGCATCTTTTAAAACAGAAAAGCTCTCTACGTCAGCAGGATCGACCTGACTCAAATCGCCTTCCAAACCGTCAATCAATACCAAAGCCGAACTGTTAGCACCAAATGTTCCTATACCGCGAACCCAAAATTCCGAGATATTTTTACCCGGTTCACCACTCGACTGGATAGAGATAACTCCCGGCACTCTACCTCCCAAAGAGTTATTCAGTGAAGTGGCCGGAACAGCAAGGTCACCAATATCCACGCTTGTGATAGCTCCTACTACGCTCACTTTACGCTGGGTTCCCATACCCACCACTACTACTTCGTCCAAAGCAGTAGCAGAAGGAGTCATTTTAAGAACCAGGTTTGTCTGGCTATCGGTAACGAAATACTCTATCTTATCATATCCGATATAATTAACGATCAGCACATCGCCTTTATGTGCCTGAACTTTAAATCTACCATCCAAATCGGTTGTTGTACCTACGCCCGGACGGTCTTTCAAGAATATATTAGCGCCGATAATCGGTTCCTTATCGGACGACTTATCGACAACTATACCCGAAATAGTCAGCGATTTCCCCGCTTTTTGAGCCATGACGCCCAAACAGCATAAAAGTAAAATTTGAATAATATATAATTTTCTCATGTTGAATTAGTGATAAACAGGTTACTGAATAGCAAGTTTTCTAATACACTTATTGTTGGTATCTGCAATGTAAATTGTACCTTCTTCATCCACAGCTACTCCCCAAGGCTCATTAAATAAAGCGTCATCCGGCGTACCGTCTACATAGCCGGCTCTGCCCGGGACACCAATTACAGTACTTACTGCTCCTTCCCGGTCAATCGAACGAATACAATGATTACTGGAATCTGCAATATACATGATTCCGTCTAAGTCGAAACATATCTGTGAAGGGAAATTAAATCGTGCGTTCAAACGTTTTCCGTCCTCATAGCCAGGATCTTCTCTTGCTCCTGCATACAATTCATAATTTCCGGTAGAAAGTTCATAGCGATAAATACAATGCTTGCTCCGATAACAAATATAGAGCACATCCGGATCGAGACTATCAAAACAACAGATAGCATCATAAGTCCAACCCGCATCCAGCCCCGTAGTAACTAGTTCTGCTTCCTTACTCTTAGGATCCATTTTAGCCAAGTTTCCATTTAATGCCTTTATATACACCAGTTTATCTTCCGGATTAACAGCAGCGGATATATATTGGTCTAATGTTACATTCTGCGGTTTCACCTGTTTTTTAGCCCATTGTGTTTCCGGATCAAATTGTAACAAATTACCTCCTTGTACCCAAAGCGGTAAAAAGACTTTCTGCCCTTCTGTTTCAACCATTGGAATAAATGGAGCTGTAATATTTGTAGCTAATGTAGTTACCATATTTTGTTGCTCATTTATCTGGCGTAAACGATAACTGGACCTTTCGCAAACAAATATATTTTTCTCACGATCTACGCAAACAAAATGAGTCAATCCGAACTGAGCTGCCGCCAATGTTCCGTCAACCGCATTTACTTCCGTTCGCGGCGTTCCCGTAATCGTACTTACAGTAACCTGTGTCTTATACGAAAACTGCTGTTCAAAACTGGCTTTATCTTTACCTACTTCTACTGTAATAGTGCAATTATCTCCCGGTTGCCGAGGAGTAATGACATAAATTTTAGTTCCTATGGAACGTACCACTGCCGCTTGTTTTTCATTGTAGAATACTTTTATCTGCGAAAGATCAGTTCCGAAATTCTCTCCATTAATAATAACTTTCGTTGCCATTCCCCCATTTTCAGGGTAAAAAGAGGTTAGTTTAATCGGTTGATTTGGATCATAAGGTTTGCCTGTTGTGCCACCTTCTTCTGAATCACTTTTACATGCTGAAAGAAAGGTTATCAGCATTGCAAATAAAATAGTTACCAAAGATGTTTTTCTCATTACTATTATTTCATTTATTAAATTAATGATCCTATTTAATAGTTTATCAGTTTTTTATCCTATAAAAGGAAGATCAAATAAACTTTTAAACCAAGATCAAAGGTTAACGATTAATCGAAATCCATCAGTTTTTTGGGGACCTGACTGGAATCAATTTTAGAGAATAAGCCTGTTAACACTCCTTTGAAGTATCAACATGTTTGCCTTTGTTTTTGAATTTTCATTTCCAAAATTCATAATTCATAAGATAAGCGGAGGTTTTCTTTTCATAAGCATTTCTTGATTTAGTTAATAAAAAATTAGTCGAATATCCTTTGCTTGTTACTAAGTTCTACTTGAACTTAGGTTATAAATTGAAAAAGAAAGCCCTGTGTTACTC